>Ga0209123_1000645_pt1 | contig 41991 bp, 29 predicted proteins | sample BarGraIncu00431A_FD_184500 | JGI IMG/M metagenome (GOLD analysis project Ga0209123, IMG submission 184500) | Arctic peat soil microbial communities from Barrow, Alaska, USA - Barrow Graham LP Incubations 004-31A (SPAdes) (version 2) | ecosystem: Environmental > Terrestrial > Soil > Wetlands >...
GTGTATGAACATGCTCAATCAAATATCTGTGAGTACGGTAAAAACTTTCCATTTTCGAGGTTCAAATTGGATTTACAAAATTACATAAAAAACTTGATTTTGCAAACTCCACATTACAAATGAATCGTTTTTTGTAATTTTTAAGAAAAGGCCTTATAACAGTATCCTACAAAGCCTTAGCATTCTTTACCACCTCAGAGACCATGGCTTTCAGTTCTTCCAAAAATTGTGCCGAATCGTATTCCTTCCGTTCCACCTGACGTAACTTCTTCTCCCACAGACCTGTAAGCTCTGCCGACTTCAACAATTCCTCACGAATTACCTGAATTAACTCAACACCGGTCGAAGTCGCAATCAGGTTCTTTTTTTCCTTCAGAACGTAGTTCCTTTTAAAAAGCGTTTCAATGATGCTGGCTCGGGTAGACGGACGACCTATCCCATTCTCCTTCAGGGCATCCCGAAGATCCTCATTTTCAACCAGTTTACCAGCCGTTTCCATGGCACGCAAAAGCGTTGCTTCCGTATAAGGCTTGGGAGGTTGTGTCTGTTTTTCCGACAAATCGGGCACGTGCGGGCCTTGCTCCCCTTTCACAAAAGCCGGAAGAGTGCGTTCCTCGTCGATAGGTTTCCCATTGGCCTCATCCTCCGAATTGTCATCACTTTTAGCCGAATCTTTTTCAAAAACGACACGCCACCCAGGCTCCAGAATCTGCTTTCCGGTCACTTTGAAGGGCACATCTTCCACTTCCCCCAACACCGTGGTGGTGGAAAAAATACAGTCCGGATAAAAAGCGGCGATAAAACGCCTGGTCACCATGTCGTAAATCTTTCGCTCGTCGGCGGTGATGTTTTGCGGAACAACGCCGGTAGGTATAATGGCATGGTGATCGGTCACCTTGCTGTTGTCAAATACTTTTTTGGTCTTGGGTATCTTGGCGGCTAAAACGGGCGCAGTTAATACGCTGTAATCCCTGAGCCCTTTGAGCGTCGGCTCTATTTTCGGATAAATATCATCGCTCAAATAGGTCGTATCCACCCTTGGATAGGTGGTCAACTTTTTTTCATAGAGCGACTGGATTAACTTTAACGTTTCATCGGCAGAAAAAGCAAATTTCTTATTGCCTTCCACCTGCAGGGAGGTCAGGTCAAACAATCTTAAAGGGGCTTCCTTGCCTTTTTTGGCTGAAGTATCGGTCACTATAAAAGGTGACGAACTCACTTTTCCGAGAAAATCCTCTCCCTCCTCTTTGGTCGTAAAACGTCCTTTTGTGGCGGAAAAAGTGGTATCGCGGTAAACGGTCTTGAGCTCCCAATAGGTTTGCGGCACAAAGTTCTGAATTTCGAGTTGACGGTTCACGATCAGTGCCAGCGTGGGTGTCTGAACCCTTCCGATGGAAAGCACCTGACGGTTTTTCCCGTACTTAACCGTGTAAAGTCTGGTGGCGTTCATCCCCAGCAACCAGTCACCGATGGCCCGCAGCAATCCTGCCTGGTAAAGCGATGTATAATCTTCCTGTGGCTTGAGTTTGGTGAATCCTTCCCGGATGGCTTCGGAAGTCAGGGATGAAATCCACAGACGACGCACTGGACACTTGCAACCCGCTTTTTGCATCACCCACCGCTGAATGAGCTCTCCTTCCTGGCCGGCATCACCGCAGTTTATAATTTCCTCTGCATTCTGAAAAAGCTTTTCGATGATGGCAAACTGTTTTTTATAACCATCGTTATCGATGAGTTTGATTCCGAAACGAGGCGGTATCATGGGAAGATACCTCAAATCCCACGATTTCCACTCGGCAGCATACTCATGTGGTTCCTTGAGGGTGCAGAGATGCCCGAACGTCCAGGTAACCTGATAGCCATTTCCTTCCATGTAACCATCGTGCTTTTGATTGGCGCCAAGAATGGCTGCAATTTCACGGGCTACACTGGGCTTTTCTGCGATACAAACTTTCATCGGGTCTTTTTTCTTTGGAAGGCAAAGATAGAAAAAAGGGGCGGTAATATGGAGGTTTTAAGGTAGAAAGGAAGGGGATGACGCGCATTTGTTGTATAAAAAAAGAGATTACACATCTGGAAAAATGAATTCCAATGGGGTATCCTTATATAGACCTAAAAAAGTAAGAATTTGTGATCTGGCAATATTAAATTTATTTTCTGAAACTGATAATTGATATTTACTTTAGAAATAATTTTCTCCATTTGTATATTAATCTTCATTTAGTATTATATTTGTGTTGCGGTCCCGGTAAGTCCTCTCCCAGATAATATATGCTGGTGATGAACCCGGGTTCTTTGTTTTATAATAGTTCAAATCAAGGATTTCAGTTTTACCATAATAAACTTGATATTATACAATTTGAGTAACAATATTTGATAAAACCCGGAATTTAACATGTGATATTTTAGGATGTAGAATCTATTCATTTTAATCCTTAAAATAGTAAAATAATGTTATAATAATTACAAAAATATACAGATATCGTATTATATTTACTTTGCTCTTTAGAAAAGACTTTTAGTAAAAAAAGAAGTGCCACATACTTGTTTAAACCTCCAATTTTAGATATATACATGGCACAGTTGGACAGTTCAAATAAGGCAGAGTGACAATCTATGCGTATACACAGGTGTTAGCTGCCATATTAAAATCTCGTATATCAATATTTCACAAATTTTCAAGATATGGAATCATTCTCAAAACGACATGGATTATCAGTAATCAGAGAAAAGGAAATAACTGTTCGTGAAGACGCACCAGAAGGATTAAGAGGATATATTAGAATGGCATTCTACGAACTTAAGAAATACCCGACTGATTTACGAAAGATTACAACGAGGATTCTTCGAATTCCGCCAGATAGTAGCAATTGGTCAGAATTTCCCAATGTAGATTATGAGGTTGATAGCCATTTGAAAGAATGTGATTGGTTTTATGTTTATGATATTATTGAAGCTATTCTTCTGACACTTGATACAACTAATGCTGATAAATTCACCAATGACATTAATGAGTATTTTTTGATAAACGGTATTGGTTGGAAAATCGAAAATGGTCTAGTTGAAACAAGAGGAGATGAATTGTTTGAAACATCCGTAAAAACAGCAATTTCTGTACTTGAATCAGCCAAACTTGAAACTGCCCAAAATGAAATAAAAGAAGCTCTTCAAGATTTGTCTAGGCGCCCAACACCTGATATTACTGGTGCAATACAACATTCACTTGCTTGTTTAGAATGTGTTGTTCGTGAACATACTGGTGATAAGAGATCTACACTTGGAGAATTAATGAAGAAATTCCCTGGTGCTATACCTACACCACTTGACCAAGCTGTTACAAAAATATGGGGATTTACTTCTGAACAGGGTAGACACTTAAGGGAGGGTCAAGTCCCTGAATATATTGAAGCAGAACTAATCGTAGAAGTAACAGCCGCAATCTCAACATATTTGGGCAAAAAACTTGGTGGAATAGTTCCTGCTGAAGAACAATTTGAATGTCCATTTTAAATAAATACGGCAGCTAACAATACCCAAAGCACACCCGCCTTCGGCGAGCGCGCTCTGGCTCGCCGTTAGTAGCAACCATAAAACCCAATCTATAAAAGTCTACGTTATGTCAAAGTATTCAATTTTACTAAATATTCTAGATACAATAATTAAGGAAGCTCCATCCTCAATGTCGAAAAAATATCCGCAAACAGATAATTTAGATTTAGTAAATCATGCAAGATCAAGAGCTTTTATACATTTATTTTTAAAAGTAACATTTGGGCTGTTGAATTTTGAGGAACGAGAACATTTTATTACTGATGGTCCATATGATGGTGGGATTGATGGCTATTATATTAATCCTGAGAATAAAACTGTTTATTATATTCAGTCAAAGTTTAGATGTGATCAATTGAATTTTGAGAATAAGAGTATTTCGTTGAGCGAAATTCTAATTATGGATGTTAATCGAATTTTAGAAGGTGAAACGTCAGATGAAAATGGCAATGAATACAATGGGAAAATTTCTCAACTTCAAAGAGAGGTTTCGAATACAGAAAATATAGCGAGATATTCGCATCAAGTTGTAATTCTAGCTAATTTACCAAACATCAAGCACAGCGAATTAATAAAACTTACTGGTGGTTATGCTTGTACTGTATTTGATTTTGAATATTGCTATGAAAGATTAGTTTTTCCTGTCCTTACCGGGACTTTTTATAATGCTTCTGATTTATGTATAAATATTGATCTAAGTAACAAAAATGCTGGCAGTAAAATTAGCTATACAGTTCTCACAAGTAAAGGAAAATGTGAAATAACTGTCCTATTTGTTCCGACAATAGAAGTTGGAAGAATAATGTATAAATATAAAAATTCGATTCTAAAATACAACCCTAGAAGTTATTTAGGTCACGATGGAACAAGTGTAAATAATGCTATAAGAGAAACCATTACTAATACAGAGACAAATGAATTTGCACTTTTTAATAATGGCATTACGATGTTATCAGATGAAACCTTTATTAGTGAAAAAATTGGTCAAAAGTACAGAGCACAATTAATCGTTAAAAATCCACAAATAATCAATGGGGGGCAAACATCATATACATTAAGTAGGATTTATGCCGAGAATCTAAATGGTGATGTTGAATCAATATTCGAAAATAAGGAAGTCTTAGTTAAAGTAATTACATTGCAGGATAATAACAATCATGATGATAAGATTAGTTTAATTAATTCTATATCTGACGCAACAAATAAGCAGACACCTGTAATAAATGCAGATAGAATTTCTAATGAAAAACTTCAACATCAACTACAAAGATTCTTCTTCCAGAAATATGGCATATTGTTTGAAAGAAAACGTGGAGAATTTTCTGATGGTGTGTTTCAAGATTATGTAAGCGAAGATTTAATAATTGAAAGGAATCTATTGTATCGAATGTATCATGCGTCAAATGGTAACTTATCAAAAGCAAAAGAAAAGAAATTATTTTACAGACAAGGTTTAACCTACGAAGAATTTACAGATGAAGAGAAGTCTGATAATATGTTTTTTTGTTACCTGTGTTATAAAAAAATGGGAGATACAAAAAGTACTACGAAGCTTAGTTTGACAACAATTGCAAAACTCTACGCATTAACTATTTTATTTAAGCCAAGTGATATTCAAGAATTTGAGAATGCATCAACAGTGGGATTAAAGGAATTTAATGCAAGATGGAATGATTGTTTAGAATTATACAAAGACAAAGTAGCGAATTATAGTAAAAAGATAAATAAGGAAACTGGAGATGTGGAATCATTTGTGACTTATGATTTTTCATCTTGGTATACAAGTAATGATTTCCCAACAGACGTCAGAAATTTCTTTTTTAAAAAATAAAAAATGGCTGCTACTAACACCAAAGCACAGCCCTTCGGGCCGCGCTCTACCCGTTATGTGCTATGCAAGAAACCGTAACCTGAACATATACTAAACTAATAACAGAAAATCATGAAATTAAAAAACGTAACGATACACAAATATAAATGTGTAGAAACAGAGCAAACTTTTCTAGTTGAAGATGATATTTCAATTCTAGTTGGAATGAATGAGTCAGGTAAAACATCAATACTTGAAGCATTAGCAAAGTCAAATTATTTTCAAAAAGATAAGAATTTTGTCTTTAATACAACACATGATTATCCAAGGAAGGAAAAGAAAAAACTAGACAAGAGTGGAGAAGACCCAAAAGCATTAACTTGTACGTATAGCATTGATGATGACCTGCTTTCTCAAATTGCTGCTGAGATGGGAAAGAATGTGTTTATTCAAAAGACAATCAGTATTACATACAAGTATTCAAATTCAAAGACATATAATGCAGTAGATTGTGATACTCGAAAGTTCATCGAAAGTAAGACAGTACAATTGGGCATTTCGAGTAATACTTTAAATGAAAAGATTCTTGCAGCTAAAAATAGTAAGGATTTGGAGGCTGTTATTTCATCATATAAGGATGAGACCATTGTTAAGGGATTAACTTCACTAAAAAAATACTTTGAAAATTCTTGGAATTGGAAAGATAATCCAATCGGAGAGTACATTTCAAGAATATTTATTGCGCCAAACCTTCCTAAGTTTTTATATTACGATGAATATTACTCACTTCCTTCAAGGATAAGTATTGAGAAATTGCAAAAAGAAGATTTGGAGAGCGAAGAACAAAAAACTGCAAAAGCATTATTTGAACTTGCTGATATTAATGTAGATGAATTAATACAAGCTGAGAATTATGAAGACTTCATTGCTGAACTTGAAGCAACTCAAGCAATAATTACAGGTGAATTATTTAAGTATTGGTCGGCAAATACTAATCTCGAAATCATCTTTGGTATAGATAAGATCGAAAAGGAAATTGAAAGGAATGTAAAAAATGCATACGGTAATAATGAAATAGTTAAAGATGTAAAAATTGTAGAGCATGTTTTAGAAATTCGCGTGAAAAACAGAAGAACAGGTGTCTCCTTACCTTTAAAAAACAGAAGTAAGGGATTTAATTGGTTTTTTTCCTTTTTAGTTTGGTTTAAGAAAATTCAAGAAGATAATGCAAAGAATTACATTTTGCTTCTTGATGAACCCGGATTAAATCTTCATGCTTCTGCCCAAGATAATTTATTACGGTTCCTAAAAGACTTATCTGTTGATTATCAGATAATTTACACTACTCACTCACCATTTATGATAGAGTCAGATAATCTAACAAAAGTAAGAACAGTTTTTGAAACTGAGAGTGGTTCAATAGTTTCAGATAGTATACAAGAAAAAGATCCAAACACATTATTTCCTTTGCAAGCAGCTTTAGGTTATAATATTGCACAGAACTTGTTTATCTCTAAACATAATCTATTAGTAGAGGGGGCAAGCGATTTATTGTATTTACAATTTATGTCATCATTATTGCAATCAACTGGCAGAGTAGGGCTTGATGATAAAATTACAATTGTACCAACCGGTGGTTTAGATAAAGTGTCAACATTCATATCGTTGTTAAGAGGAAGCGAACTTGAGATTGTATGTCTTTTAGATTCATTTAGAGATCCTCAAGGAAAAGCAAAACTTGATGATTTAATCGAAAGCAAAATAATTTCAAGTAAAAGAATTCGATTCTTTCACGAGTTTCTGACAGACTATACGACGGCTGATATTGAAGATTTGTTTGAAAAATCCGATTATTTAAAAATTTATAACGAAGCATTTGATGAAAAAAGTATTGTTTTAACTGATTTAAATGATAAAATAAAACCTATACTTATTCAAATTACAAAATATTTGAATGTTGACAGATTTAACCATTATAGGCCAGCAAGTAAACTCGCAGCTAAGGGGATTAATGCGAATGATTTACAAAATACAACACTTGATAATTTTGAGAAGGTTTTTGTAGAAATAAACAAACTTTTTAAATAAAAATGCACAGCACATAACACCCAAAGCACACCCGTTAGGCGTAATTTTAGCAGTCCCGCATCTGGACCAACTTCGTATGCTAACGGTAATAAGAAAGCAACAATTCGGCAGATTAATAAAATCTTGATTATCAATGCTGATTTTTACCGTTAGTCAGGATTTTGCAATACCTTATCTGTACTTGCCTTAAATATTCACGGTGACTGAATAACAACAATTCAGCGGATTTGAAGATTGTTGATATTATAAATTGTTTTACCGTTAACCAAGATTTTTTATGAATGCAAACTTAAAACATATACACCATGAATCAAGAAGACAAAAAAAGAAGATTTGACCCACTGGGGGAACGCACTCAACTTTTTTGTATTGGAGCCATTTTTATTATTTTTACGATTTTACACCTTATTGGAATATTTGAAAAAATAGAATGGATTAAAGACAAATTAATTGATGTAATTGTAATGCTCTTGGCCTTTGGATTTATGGTTTTAAGCAATATGATTACTAATTCTCGGAAAAAAATTGTAGATGATTTAATGGAACTTAATTTTCAAACACTTGGTGTCCATGTAAACATTTTTCAAGACGTTGGTGATGCTTATATTTATATAATTGAGAAACTAAGAAATGCTAAAAGTACAATTGAGGATGTTACCTGGGGTTCATATGAAGGATATAGGAATAAAAAGGAACAAAAATCTTATGATACCTATATTAAAACGATGGAAGAAGTAATAAAAAAGGGTCATATAACATATAAAGAAATCTCAAGCTTATCAACAAAACATTATTTTGATAGAGCTGATAATTTGATTAGTAATTATGGTTATCATTTGGGGTATATTGATATTAGTTTAATTAAAATACCTTTGATGTCTTTCATTATAATAGATTCAAAAGACGTTATTATTGGATTTAAGAAAGTTGAAGGAGTAATTCAACCTTCGAATGATATTATCTATATTAGTATTACTGATCCAAATATTGTTGGCTTTTATAAAAGCTACTACAATGATTTGTGGAATAGTGCAACAAAAATTAAAGAATCTAGTAGTGTTAACACCAAACTACTTAATGAAATTCGAACACAGATAAATAAATTATAGATTTTCTATATTCTTGTTTCAAAGGATATTATATGGAACATAGCCCAAGTTTCTTAAGATTGGAAATATTTGGTGTTTGGATTAATATAGGAAAATAAAGTCAAAAAAAACTACGCCTAACACCAAACCACATGCGCCTGAAGGTGCACGCGGCTACCCGTTAGGGGCAAGGCTATAACGCATATATTTAGAGTTTATGATTAAATAAAAAAAACCATGATTGCAGATAAAAAGGTTAATGAGCGTCTTGATCAAGTTAGAGATTATGGATGGCAGATTCTTGATTTGAAAAACTGTGGATTAACAGAAATTCCAATGGAGGTTTTTTCATTTACTGAATTGATAACAATCGACTTTAGTAATGATTCATTTTGTGATGAGGAAAACAAAAATAAGATAAAAGTTATACCAGATGAAATCTCAAGTTTGAAAAAACTAAAGCGATTAAATCTTGCTAATAATAGAGTTAATTTTATCAGTGAAGAAATTGTAACGTTACAAAAGTTGACTTCACTAAATTTATGCAATAATAGGTTGACAGACCTTTCTGTCAAAATTGCAAATATGCCCTCTTTAACTGAAATTTGTTTAGAGGATAATCCATTTGATCTGCTACCTCCTGAAATAGTTGCTAGAGGAATAAATGCAATTCGAAATTTTTACAAAGAATTAGAAGAAAAGGACTTTTTATATGAGGTCAAATTATTACTCGTTGGTCAAGGTAGAGTTGGAAAAACATGTCTATCAAATGCTTTGATGGTAAACGACTACAAATTAACTGACAAAGAGAGTACGGAGGGCATTAATATTAATAGATGGATTATTCCTAAAGAAGAAATAGCTCTAATTAATCCAAAAATTCAGCGCGACTTTCAATTCAATATTTGGGATTTTGGTGGACAAGAAATATACCATTCAACACATCAGTTCTTTTTAACTAAACGCTCAATTTATCTACTTGTTACAGAATCTCGAAAAGAAGATAGTCATGATGATTTTTACTATTGGTTAAATATTATTAAACTATTGGGTGATAATAGTCCGGTAATATTAATACTAAACAAATGTGATCAACCCACAAAAGAATTACCATTTAATGAATTTAAGGAGACTTTTAGTAATCTTACTGAATTTCATAAAATAAGTCTTAAAGATGGATACGAAGATAGACTCGAGACTTTTAAGAATGCTCTAAAAAAAATAGCAACCAATTTACCACATATTGGTAATCCACTTCCAAAAGTGTGGGTAGATATTCGACATGAGCTAGAAGAGCTGAAGGTATCAGGGGTAAATTATATTTCAGAACACGAATACTTAGACATATGCAAAAAACACTACAGAAAGGAAGAAAGTGCGTTATTCCTAAGTGGCTACTTTCATGATCTTGGCGTTTTATTGCATTTTCAAGATGATATTGAATTAAAAGATACAATATTTCTTAATCATGAATGGCTAACGACAGGAGTATATAAGATATTAGATGATTCAAAAGTTATCGAACAGAAAGGGCGTTTTTCACTTGAAGATGTTAAACGTATTTGGTCGGGAGATGAGTATAAGAACAAAATAAGGGAACTAATTTCTTTAATGAAAAACCGAAAGTTTGATTTATGTTTTGAACTTCCAAACAATGAATATTTAGTGCCACGACTTTTACCAGTTGATGAAGTTGAACATTTATTTGAAAGTTCACCCGATAACACAAAATTTGAGTTCAGATATAAATTTATGCCTAAGGGAATTCTGACAAGACTTATAGTCAAAATGAATTCAGATATTTTTGAAAACAAATATTGGAGATATGGAATGATTTTGACTTCTGATGGAACTAAGGCGATTATTAAAGAAAAGTACTTTGAAAACAAAATAACAATTGAATTATCTGGCTTGCATAAAAGAGAATATCTTTTTCATATAAGGAAAGTAATAAATGAAATCCACAAAGACTATAATAGAATACAGGTCTCAGAAATGATTCCTTGCAATTGTTCTCAATGCAAAACTATTATCATGCCGCAGTTTTATCAATTTGAATTATTGCAACGCTATGAATTAAGGAATATTCCTGAGATACGATGTAATTTAAGCTTGGAGATGGTTAATGTTGCTTCATTAACAAATGATATTATTCGTAAACAATTATCTACAGATAGATTAATTGCATGTGAGAATAAGAATGCAGATATATTACAACACCTAAATCTTAATGGTGTATTATTCTATCCTGAAAGAGATTCTGCTAGTGTTTTTATTAAAGTAAAAACTAAGCTAGATACTTATGGTTTAAGAGATAGAGATTATCTTTTGGATTCTGAAGTTAAAAGAATAAAAGACAAGTGCCCTAACCTCTATATATTAGATTATTATTGTTTTGAAAACTACCTTTATCACCCTGAAAACATTAAAGAAATTATTATTAAAAATAAAATCGATAACTTTAATATTCAACTTTACACAGAAGATATTATTAACCAAAAAAATGAAAAAAGGGACTTGATAATTTCAATCTACAAAAATGCTAGAAAAAGCTATCAAGAATTTCGAATTGAAAGTGATAAAATTGAGAATAAGAAGGATGAAAATGATATTATTAACTATTTAAATTCTAACGAGATTGAGGTATTCCTCAAGTCCTATAGTTTAAAGGATTATTTTAATAAGTCTTTAATTGAAAAGTATAACTTCAAGCAATCGGAATTGGCTGACACCGATTGGTTTAAATCAAAAATATCAAATATCCTTCAAATAAAAATGAATAAATAATCTTGAAAAAAAGTTCTGCCCCTAACACCAAACCACATGCGCCTGAAGGTGCCGCGGCCACCCGTTACCGCCAAGTGTAAAACGACAGACGACAACGGACAATTTGCTTATAAAAAGACAGAAAAGAAAAACAAAAGAGTGAACAACCCACGCACAAAACAACACATTTGCAAGCCCCGACACACAAGCCGATGTTTCAACTTGCAAAAGAGCTGTTTTCTTGCCGACGCACCAGCGGATATCTATATCTTTGCTGTTATATGAAAATGAATTTTAATAAAGACTAAAAAATGTTTGAACAGACTTTTAAAAATATAGATGATATTCTATACAAAGATGCAGGAGCGGACAGTGAACTGGATTATATTGAACAAACTTCGTGGGTTTTGTTCTTGCGTTATTTGGACGAGTTGGAGAGTGAAAAAGCAGATGAAGAAGCTTTAAAAGGGAAAGACTACCAATTTATACTTGACGAAGAATATCGTTGGCCAAATTGGGCAATGCCAAAAACAGCAGACGGAAAATTGGATCATCATAAAGCCACGACTGGTCCCGACTTGGTTAAGTTTGTTGATTATAAACTGTTTCCATATTTGGCAGAATTCAAACAAAAAACAGAAAACCCAAAAACAATTGAATACAAAATTGGTGAGATTTTTAGCGAGCTTAATAACAAAATAAAAAGTGGCTACAATCTTCGCGAAATAATTGAAATGACAGATGAACTGCCTTTCGGCAGTTCTAAGGATAAGCACGAACTTAGCCACTTGTACGAAACTAAAATTAAAAATATGGGAAATGCTGGTCGCAATGGCGGACAGTATTATACTCCAAGACCTTTGATTCGTGCAATTATTGATGTTACTAATCCTCAAGTTGGAGAAAAAATTTATGATGCAGCTTGCGGAAGTGCTGGTTTCTTGTGCGAAGCGTATGCATACATGTATGACCGCATGGAAAAATCAACAACCAATCTTAAAACCTTACAAGAAAATACGCTGTACGGAAAAGAGAAAAAGAATTTGGCGTACATCATTGGCGTAATGAATATGATTTTGCATGGTATAGAAGCACCGAATATTATTCATACCAATACGCTTACAGAAAACATCAGAGATATTCAGGAAAAAGACCGTTTCAATATAATTCTTGCCAATCCACCTTTTGGCGGAAAGGAACGAAAAGAAGTTCAACAAAACTTCGATATTAAAACAGGTGAAACGGCTTCTTTATTCTTACAGCATTTTATCAAAAGTTTGAAAGCTGGTGGACGAGCAGGCATTGTTATTAAAAATACTTTTTTGAGCAATGCCGACAACGCATCTGTTTCTTTACGAAAACATTTATTAGAGAGTTGCAATTTACACACTATTCTGGATATGCCAGCAGGTACATTCTTGGGTGCAGGTGTGAAAACGGTTGTTTTATTTTTCACTAAAGGTGAGCCTACTAAAAAAACGTGGTATTACCAATGTGTACCCGGCAGAAGTTTAGGAAAAACCTCACCCTTGAATGACGATGACTTAATAGAATTCAAAGCATTACAGAAAACATTTGCCGATTCTGAAAAAGCTTGGTCGGTTAATGTTTCAGAAGTAAGTACCAACAATTACGATTTAAGTGTAAAAAATCCAAACGGTAAAGTGGAACAAGTATTCCGTTCTATGGATGAAATATTGGCTGAAATGGAAGCACTTGACGAAGAAACAAGCGAAATTTTAAACGGAATTAAAGAGATGTTTTCATGAGCCAAATAGAACTAACCACTTTAGGGGAATCGTGTGAGTTTTATAATGGTAAAGCTCATGAAAAAAGTATTGACGAGAATGGTAAATACATTGTTGTCAATTCAAAATTCATCTCACAAGAAGGCAGGGTAATAAAACGCACAAAAGATCAAATGTACCCTTTATTCAAAGGTGATATTGTAATGGTTATGAGTGATGTTCCAAACGGAAAAGCATTAGCCAAGTGTTTTATCATTGACAAAGATGATAACTATTCATTAAATCAGCGTATTTGTTGCATTCGCAGCAAAGAGTTTGACACTAAATATTTGTATTACCAATTGAACCGAAACGAGCATTTTTTAGCCTTTAACAACGGAGAAAACCAAACTAATCTTCGCAAAGATGATATTCTTGCTTGCCCACTGATTAAACCTTCAATAGAAGAACAAAGAAGAATGGTAGTGGAATTAGATGATGCATTTATTGCATTGTCTAAGGCAAATACAAATGTGAATTCAAACCTCATAAACGCAGCTGAGCTTTTCGCTAGTTTTTTACAATCTTTTTTTGAAAATAAAGAAGAAACTTGGGAAGGTAAAACACTTGGGGAAGTATGCAACTTTACACAAGGTATTCAAAGGGACATAAAACTTCAAAGCGAAGTCGAGGGGGAAAATCAAATTAGATTCTTGAGGATAATTGATTTTACCCAAGGAGATGAACCGCCAAGATATATTGATAATCCAGGACTAAGATACATTTTAGATGAAGATGATATTTCAATTGTACGCTATGGTGCTTCAACTGGTTTTGTGTGTAGAGGACTTAAAGGAGCATTAGCAAATAATCTTTTCAGAGTTATTCCTAAATCTGAAAAACTCATAACCAGAGGCTTTCTTTATGTTTTCTTAAAATCATCAATATTTCAAAATGTTGTAAAACAAAGTATGAATGGAGCTGCAATGCCTGCAATAAGTTTTGGGTTAATTAAGGATATTCCTGTTCCAATTATCCCGTTAGACGAGCAAGAAGAAATAGTTGCAAAATATAAACGCCTTAGTTTAGAAACTGAAAAAATTAAAAATAGGTACCAAATCAAATTGGAAATTTTAGATGAATTAAAATCTGGAATTTTAAAAAGAGCCTTTGAAAATGAACTAACAGAAGCAGAATTATGACACATATACTTTCAGAAATTTCAATTAAAAATTTCAAGTCTATCAGTAATGAGACTTTTGAATTATCAGCATTTACACCCTTAGTTGGCTATAACAATGCAGGCAAGTCAAATATGCTTGAAGCCATTAAATGGTTATTGAGAAAAACCTCATTAGCTGAAACAGCTTTTTATAACAAGACACAAGCTGTTGAAATGGAAGGTAGAATTTCTGGAATTTCTGCAACTATTTTGGGTCAATTGCCCGAAAATCAAAGAACATCAATCGAACCATTTTTATTTGCCGATTCACTTTACATTAAGCGTATTCAATCAGCACCAAGTATTCCTGTTGCTCAAATAAAATTGATGGTTAAAGACCCTGCCAATGTTGGAACAGCAAATGAATGGAGGGCAAATCCAACTGGGCTTGACCAAGCATTGCAAGCCTTATTTCCTGAACCAATTCATATTGGTGCAATGGAAAATGCTGAAGAAGATGTAAGTAAAAGCAAAACCACAACTACTATTGGCAAGTTACTTGCAGAAATAATTGGACCAATTCAAGCAAGTTATAGCACACAAGTGCAAACTGCTTTAGATGGAATAAAAAATTTACTTGATGTAGATGGCACTTCAAGAGCAACTGAATTAAATGACTTTGATTCCGCTGTAAATGGAAAAGTTGAATCGTTTTTTCCTGGTGTAAACATTAAAATTCATGTTCCAACTCCTGAATTGAAAGAAGTATTTTCAAAAGGGACTATCAAGGTATTTGAGAATTTGAATCCTGAAGGTAGAGATGTTTCAGCTCTTGGACATGGTGCCCAGCGTTCAATTCAAATGGCATTAGTTCGACACTTAGCAGATATTAAAAAAGATTCGGGCGAACAAGTATCAAATACTACTCTTCTAATTGATGAACCTGAGTTGTATTTGCATCCACAAGCTATTGAAGTCTTAAGAGATGCTTTAAAAACACTCTCAACACAAGGTTTCCAAGTAATATTTTCTACACACTCTCCATTTATGATTACTTCGAAAGATGTTGCAAATACATTACTTATTAGAAAGAATGATGTTCAAGGTACTCATAAAAGGAATTCTTTAAAAACCGCAATACCAACAGTTGTCGCAAATGCACCAAGTCAATTAGAACTATTATTTTCGTTAAGTCATTCTTCAAATATTCTTTTTTCAGAAAGGGTTATTTTAGCAGAAGGCACAACAGAAAATCGGCTAATGCCTTCCATTATTCATAAAGTATCAGGCAAGACAGTTGGTCTTCACAAAACTGCATTTGTCTCAATGGGTGGTTCAGGAAACACTAGAAAAGCTATGTCGGTTTTGCATGCAATGGATATTCCTACAAAAGCAATTGTTGATTTGGATTATGTTTTGAAACATGCTGAAAAAGAAGGGTTCTTAGCGACAGGTGATACTGATATAGTAGCTATTAAAGCACATTTAGCTACAATTGCTCCGTCAAATTCTATAATATTGAATAGTGGATGGCCAACTAACAGTTCGATGTCTGCCGCTGATGCTTTCAGACTTTTGGCTAAAGAAACAGCTATTCAAGCTAACCTTGTTTCCTTGAAAAATAAAATGAAAACAGCTGGTATTTATGTTTGGACAAAAGGAACAATTGAAGACCATTTAGGTGGAATTCCGAAAAATGAAGCAGGTTGGGCTAACTTTAATGCACGTTTGGAGGCAGAAGAATTAAATATTATTTTACCATCTGATCATACAGAAATAACTGATTTAGTAACTTGGCTAATTTCATAATATGAACGAAACCGAAACAAGAGCAGAATTAATCGACCCTGTTTTAAGAGCAGCAGGTTGGGGTGTTGTGGTAGGCAGTCGCATACGAATGGATTTTCCAATCAATAAAGGTCGTTTAATTGGACATGGTCAGCGTAGCAAACCCGACAAGGCAGATTATGTTTTGCAGTACAAAAACAGAAATCTTGCAGTAATTGAGGCAAAAGCTACAACGAAATTCTATACAGAAGGAGTTGGTCAGGCGAAAAGCTACTCAGAAAGACTACAAGTTCGTTTTACATACAGTACAAATGGCTTACAGATTTACCGCATTGATATGCAGGAAGGAACAGAAGGAGATGTAATTTCTTATCCAACACCTGACGAATTTTGGGAATTGACTTTTGGTGAACAAGATAAAGAGCAACCAAAATCAGCAATTTGGCGTGAAAAATTATTATCTGTTCCGTTCGAAGATAGAAGCGGAACATGGCAACCACGCTATTATCAGGAAAATGCTATAACCAAAGTTTTAGAAGCTATTTCGAATAACGAGCCTCGTATTTTACTAACGCTTGCAACAGGAACAGGAAAAACTGCAATTGCTTTTCAGATTGCATGGAAACTTTTTCAAGCAAAATGGAATATAAAGAAAGACGGACAAAGAAGCCCACGGATTTTATTTTTAGCCGACAGAAATATATTAGCTGACCAAGCTTTTAATGCTTTTTCAGCATTTGAAGAAGATGCTTTGGTTCGTATCAATCCTAGCGACATAAAGAGAAAAGGAAAAGTACCCAAAAACGGCTCAGTGTTTTTTACTATTTTCCAAACCTTTATGAGTGGTCCAAATGAAACACCATACTTTGGAGAATATCCGGATGATTTTTTTGATTTTATCATTATTGACGAGTGTCACCGTGGCGGAGCTAATGACGAAAGTAGTTGGCGTGCCATTATGGAATATTTCAAACCAGCCGTACAGTTAGGTCTAACAGCAACTCCAAAAAGGACAATAAATGCAGATACTTACAATTATTTCGGTGAGCCAGTTTATGTATATTCGTTGAAAGAAGGAATCAACGATGGTTTCTTGACTCCATTCAAAGTAAAGCAAGTAGATACCACTATTGACGAATATTTGTTCACTTCGGACGATACAGTCTTGGAAGGTGAAATTGAAGAAGGCAAACGCTATACCGAAGAGGATATGAACCGTATTATTGAGATTAAAGAACGAGAAGAATATAGGGTAAAGATTTTTATGAGCCTGATAAACCAAAACGAAAAGTCTTTGGTTTTCTGTGCCACCCAATTACATGCGTTGGCAATTCGTGACTTAATCAATCAATATGCAACTTCAAAAAATCCAAATTACTGCCACCGTGTTACAGCAGATGACGGCAAATTGGGGGAACAACATTTAAGAGATTTTCAAGACAACGAGAAAAGCATTCCAACCATTCTGACAACTTCACAAAAGTTGAGTACTGGTGTTGATGCACCCGAAGTGAGAAATATTGTTTTGCTTCGTCCTGTAAATTCAATGATAGAATTTAAACAAATCATTGGGCGTGGAACTCGTTTATTTGATGGCAAAGACTATTTTACAATTTACGACTTTGTAAAAGCACATCACCACTTTAGCGACCCAGAATGGGACGGTGAACCCGAAGTACCTGAAACGCCTGAACCTAGACCACAGCCACAACCTTGTCAATATTGTGGTCAAAGACCTTGTATTTGTGTAGGAGAACCCGAGCCGGTTTGTGAAGTTTGTGGTTATGTTTTGTGCCGTTGTAATTTACCACCAAGAAGAATGGTAAAAGTAAAATTGGCTGATGGTAAGGTAAGACAATTTCAACATATGATAAGCACTTCCTTTTGGAGTCCTGACGGAAGACCAATTTCAGCAGAAGAATTTTTACGTTCACTTTTCGGAACATTGCCCGAATTATTTAAAAGTGAAGATGAATTAAGAATAATTTGGAGCAAACCCGACACAAGAAAGAAACTTCTTGAAGAACTTACAGAAAAAGGGTTTGCCAAACAACAACTTCAAGAATTTCAAAGAATACTAAATGCAGAAAACAGCGATTTGTATGATGTTTTGGCTTACATCGGTTTCCATTCAGACATAATTGAAAGAGCTGAAAGAGCAGACAGAGTTAAAATTCATTTTTCTAATTATGACAGAAAACAACAAGAATTTTTAAACTTCGTACTGAATCAATATATTAAACAAGGTGTTGATGAATTGGACGACACGAAAATTGGCGACTTACTTGTTTTGAAATATCATGCTATTGCAGACGCAAAGAAAGAACTTGGTAACATTGCATCTATCAGAAACACTTTTATTGGATTTCAAACTTTTTTGTACGACAAAAGAACTGCAATATGATAGAGACAACCCATCAAGCCAACACTTCGCAGTCATACACATTGACAAGTCGCTCAAAAAACCGACACACAAACCAAAACTTGCCAAAGAGTATGCCTGCCGCAACGCACGGCAGGCAGAAACGATTTAGCAAATTGATAGAAAACAAATAACACTAGGCGGTAACACGCGGTACACAACTAATTATTTATGGGGTTGGCAGCCTACTTTTTCATTTTAATAATCTCTGTTTGGATGCAAAGGAAAACTCGTAAAATCACCAAATGGAACTTTTTCTTGTATTTTTAGGCTTACTCGTTGCTATTGGGATTACATTAGGAACTACTTTTTCAATCACTTTTCAACTGATGCAAAATTTGCAACAGTTGAAAAGTGATTGAAAAAATTCATACATTAATTATTTTGTCTATTCAACTAATAAAAAAAATGATTGACAGCTACTTACTCTGTAAAAGCCCAATTACAGGAGATTACACTCATGTCATATGTATTGATCCTGTAATTATATATGAGTTACCAGATTTTAAAATTGTCTCTGGAGATAATAATCCCTTACTCTTTAAAAAAGCAATCTGCTGGTTTGTTAATCAAGAATTCGGTGATAAATTAAATTATAAACTAAGACCTTCAAATTTCGAGGAATCATTGATTATTGTAAGAAGGTTTCGAAGCAAATTCAATTTTACAAATTTATCAGACAGGACAGGAATATCAGAAAGGTATTTGACTCGTTGTATCGATGGAGTTGTTAAAAATGGAAAACCATTGGTTATACCAAAAGCACTTAGAGATAAATTTATAATGGCTGTATTTGAATATGAATTATCGAATTTTCAAAGCTAAAACTTGAAGTCACAATTTGTGACTTCAAGTTTTAGCTTTGAAAATAATCTATTTTAGTACAATATTATCTGTTTTTAATAATAGACTCAAACAAAGTTATGAACAAATATTTTTCCACCCCACCCCCCAAAACCTCAACCAAAATCACGATATTTGTTCTTTGACACTAATTAAAAAATCACCATGGAAATCCTCCTTCCCGTACTAGCCACCCTCAACCTCCTTTTACTCATATACCTCCTGATTAAACAAAAATCCGGAAAGTCAGACGATTTCGCAGCTCTCCTCAACGAGTCCAAACTCCTGGAAAGAGCTGTGCGTGAGGAGCTTAAGACAAGTCGGGAAGAAAGCAATCTCCGAATGAAGGAAAACAGGGAAGAACTTAGTGCATCTATCAACAAGCAGCGCAACGAGCTGAATCAGCAAATGAGCCAGCTTCGCAGCGAACTGACGCAGGCACAAACGGCTTTCCGCACAGAGATTTCCACCAACCAGAGAGATCTGACCAGTAAGATGGAGCACAAGCACGACAATCTGATTGTTTCCACCGAAAAAAAACTGGATCAGATGCGTGAAACGGTCGATGAAAAATTGCAGAAAACTCTCAACGAACGCATCAGCCAGTCTTTTCAGTTGGTAAGCAAGCAGTTGGAAAGTGTTCAGAAAGGTTTGGGCGAAATGCAAAGTCTGGCCACCGATGTCAGCGGACTGAAAAAAGTTTTGAGCAACGTCAAGGTGCGGGGTACGTTCGGCGAAGTGCAGCTGGGTGCCCTTCTGGAACAGATGCTTTCGCCGGAACAGTACGAAACCAACGTCAAAACCAGCCGGAGCGGAAACGATTTTGTGGAATTTGCCATCAAGCTGCCCGGGAATGAGATCAAGGACAAGCCTGTTTATCTGCCCATTGATGCGAAGTTCCCCAAAGATATTTACGAACAATTCACCGATGCGTACGATGCAGGTGATATCGCGCTGATAGCTTCCACCTCCAGACAACTGGAAACGACCATCAAAAAAATGGCCAAAGACATCCACGATAAATATATTGACCCACCTTTTACGACCGATTTTGCGATATTGTTTTTGCCCTTTGAAAATATTTATGCGGAGATTATCCGACGCACCGAACTGACGGAATACCTTCAACGGGAGCTTAAAATCATTGTGACAGGACCCACCACCCTCGGCGCCATTCTGAATAGCTTGCAAATGGGATTCAAGACCCTGTCCATCCAAAAACGCAGCAGCGAGGTCTGGCAGATTTTGGAAGCTGTTAAAAACGAGTTTAATAAGTTTGGCGGCATGTTGGACAAAGTACAGGACAACCTGCGCAAAGCCGGCGACGATCTGGAAAAAGTTCGCGGTGTACGCACCCGGGCCATTCAGCGAAGCCTGCGCCACATTGAAGTTTTACCGCCCGATCAGGCACAAAGCCTTTTGCCCCCATTGAATGTAATCGATGAACCAACTGATACGGAATCCGATGATTGACATGCCCCTGCTCACCATTTATAAAGCCTCAGCCGGCTCTGGAAAGACCTGGCGACTCACGGTGGAATACCTCAAGCTGTTGTTGCAAAACCCGGAGTCTTATCGGAGCATTCTGGCCGTTACTTTTACCAACAAAGCCACGGCTGAAATGAAGGAGCGGGTGCTGAATGCCCTGTACGAAATGATGCAAATTGATCCGGCCGTCAAACCGGAAGGCATGCTGGACACCATCTGCACCGAGCTTAAAATTACCCCGAAATATGTTAAGAGCCAGGCTATTACAGCCATGAGTTTCCTGCTACACGACTACGGACATTTCCGCATCGAAACCATCGACAGTTTCTTTCAGTCGGTGCTCCGGAATCTGGCTCGCGAACTGGGTTTGGGAGCTTATCTCAACATCGAGCTCAACAACACCGAAGTGCTGGGTACTGCCGTGGATACGATGGTGGACAAGGCTGACAAGAATCCGGAATTGCTCAAATGGATGACCGACTACATCGAGGAATTGGTTCAGGAAGGGAAAAACTGGAAAATTGACCAGGCACTCAAAAGTTTCGGACAAACCATTTTCAAGGAATATTTCAAGGAGAAAGAAGCTGTTCTGGAAGCCAAACTCAGTGACAAAAATTTCCTGAAAAAATATAAAAAGGAGCTGCATGAACTCGAAGTTTCCTCCAAAAAACACATTGAACTTTCTACCGATCGGTTTTTTTCAACGATACAGGATCACAATCTGGAAGTGGAAGATTTCGCCTACGGAAAAACCGGTGTCTGCTCCTATTTTCTAAAACTGAAACAAGGTGCCTGTGATGCTTCCGCTTTCGAAAGCAAACGGGTCCAGGCCTGTCTGGAGAATCCGGATAGTTGGTCTACTGCTAAAAGCCCGCGGCGCAAAGAAATTTCATCGCTTGCGTTTGATCAACTCATTCCACTGCTCCTGGAGACAGAGCAAATCCGTGCCAAATATTATCCCGACATTATTTCCAGCAATCTTGCCGGTGCACACCTGAACAAAGTCGGTCTACTCACTGACATTTCCAAAGAAGTTAGAGAACTGAACCGGGAAAACAACCGATTCCTGCTTTCCGATACCAACGCTTTGCTAAAAAGCCTGATAGACGGCTCTGACGCCTCCTTTGTCTATGAAAAAACAGGGACAGAGCTAAACCATATCCTTTTCGACGAGTTTCAGGACACCTCCCGCATGCAATGGGATACCTTCCGTCCGCTTTTGGCAGAAGGTCTGGCAAACGGCTACAAAAGCCTCATCGTAGGAGATGAAAAACAATCCATCTACCGTTGGAGAAATGGCGACTGGCGAATATTGGGCAACATCAAGTCTGATATGCGTCCCACTCAGGTGCAGGAAGAAGTCCTGAAAAACAACTGGCGAAGCGAACGTCGCATCATCGAATTTAACAACGCGATTTTTCAACTCATTGAGAAACGCGTCAACAAACGGCATCAGGAAGAATTTGACATAGAAAGCGAGGAGCTTAAAAAAGCCTATCTGGATGTCGCTCAGGAGTCCAACAAAAAGGAAAACAAGGGTTTGGTTGAAATCGCTTTTCCGTATGCAAAAGTAACTGCCGATTACCACGAGCTCGTTTTGCAACGATTGGTTCAGAAGGTCGAAGAGTTGCAGGAGCAAGGTATACCGGCCAACCAGATTGCCATTCTCATTCGCAAGAATAAATACATTCCCGAGATTGGTGAATATTTTGCCAATTACAAAAAGACAAAGGACAAAAGCTGCCCCTATTGCTACGATATTGTTTCGGATGAAGCCTTTTTGCTGGGTTCCTCCAAAGCCGTTCTGATGTTTATTGATGCGCTGCGACTCATAAATGACCCTGAAAATCCGCTGTTGCAAGCCTTGCTTAAACTGGATTACCAAAGCGATGTGCTCAACCTTCAGGGAGAGATGAGTCCCATTTTCAAACACGATTTTCAAAACAAAAGCAACAGTCTGGCTTCAAAAACGGGTTATAAGAAGGCATTTATCGATACCAACCCCGAGAAAAAGCTTTTGCCACCTGTGTTTATAGAATCCTTCCATTCGCTCCAGAGAATGCCCCTTTATGAACTGGTGGAGGAGCTTTACCGAATATTTGATTTAAGCAGCATACCGGCTCAGGACAGCTACCTGTACGCCTTTATGGATGGGCTTAGCGACTACCTGTCGCACAGTTCTTCGGACATTGCTTCCTTCCTGACCTATTGGGATGAAAAGATGGCTCAGACCAGCATTCCGGCAGGTTCGGGCATCAACGGTATCCGAATCATGTCCATCCATAAATCAAAAGGGCTGGAATTTCACACAGTGCTTATTCCTTTTTGTGATTGGAAACTGCTCAACGAAAGGCCCATACAGGTTTGGTGTCAACCGGAAATGTCGCCCTACAACCAGCTCGACCTTCTGCCCATCGACTATAAAAAGGAGATGAACGATTCCTGTTTCAACAAGGAATACCAGGAAGAAACCCTTCAGCTTTGGGTTGACAGTCTCAATCTGCTTTATGTGGCTTTCACCCGTGCAAAACACAACCTCATCGTTTTTTGTCAGGGAAAAGACCCGAAAAAGGAATCTGCAAATCCAGTGACCGTTTCCGACCTGATTCAGGATATTTTTCAGGACAAAGCCTCAGGAAAAGAAATTCTGACGGACGAACTGCGCGAAAGTTATATTCAGGCTACTAACAGTGGAGAAGAAGCATTTTCGGAATCCGGTTTTCATTTCGGGAAACTCAGCCTGGAAGGTCTTTCCTCAACAGGCAAATCGGATGATAAAAATTTGCAGCAAAAAGGCAAAGATATAGCCCTTCCTTTTCAAAGCTTTGTCCATAAAACGCGCTTCAAACAATCCAACCGCTCGGTAGAATTTAGCAAAGGCCGTGATCCGGAAGGTTTTAGCTCCAGTTTTATTGATCGTGGGAAACTGCTGCACCAACTTTTTTCGGAAATCAATCGGAAAGAAGATGTACCAATGGCTATACAGAATCTACTGAATGAAGGCTTGGTTTCAACGGAAGAATCCGAAAACTATAAAAAATTCGTAGAAAAAGCTTTGAGCAATAAAGAGGTAGCCAATTGGTATTCGGATGATTATAAGTTATTCAACGAATGCTCCATTCTTTGCCCCGACCGTGAAGGAAATCTTAAACTCAAAAGGCCGGACCGTGTCATGCTTTCTCAACAGGGAATTCAGGTTGTCGATTTTAAGTTTGGAAAACCATCGGCAAAATATAACAGGCAAGTGCTTGAATACATGCAGCTGCTCAGCAAAATGGGATACTCAGGAATAAAGGGGTATTTGTGGTATGTGGACGAGGATAGGATTGAAGAAATTATCTGAGTGACGATTCTCTCTGTGATTTTCTGCAGAAATAGTTTTCAGCAGAAAATCACAGAGAAGAAAAGAAGCCAAACCCACTCCTAAGTTTATATCTTTTCAAACAATCGTTCAACAATAAATATTCTGAAAGACCAATTGAAAATCAACAAACAATTGGAGTTTCATGTACAAAAGTAGTTGTTTATAAACATCCGTAAAAGTGCAATAAGTTCATTCGAAGCATAAATTGCATAATAACATATCTAAATGGTAGAAATTAGTAGCTATTGTGAGGATTTATTTTCAAATCAAGTCAAATTTCTCCTGAATACCCTTCAGATAACTTCGTGAGACAATCAGATTTTTCTCCTCATCAAAAGGAGGAAAAAGAAGACATTGTTTGCCATCGATAAAAGAAAGGTACTTGATGTTGATGATTTGTTGGTGGTTTATTTGGGCAAAAGAGGAGGTAAAACCAAGTATTGTATCGGCAGAGGTGTTTCTTCTAAGCTGTAAAGCGTTTTTATTTTGAAGGTAAACATACCAGTGTTTTTTAATCTTGCTGTATTCAAAATAACCAATTTCCTCAGAACGTAAGGTCTGAAAGCCTGTTATGGTGGAAATCATGAAAGTACGGCTTTCGGGTATTAAGCGGGAAAAGGCATCAATGAAGGATTCCTTTTTTTGGTTTTCCGACTCGAAAGTAAAAAAGCGATTCATCACCAGATTAAATTCATCGGGAGCGTATGGTTTTAGCAAATAATCGAAAGCTGACTCACGGAGAGCTTGTAGCAGGTATTTTTCATAAGCTGTATAAAAAATGACCTGCATATTCCAGCTTATTTGATTTCGTATCTCACTTAACAACTGCAAACCGGTCTTACCCGGGAGTTCAACATCCAGAAAAAGCAAATCCGGTTGTTTATCCAAAATCAACTCGACACCGGATTTTGGTGTATAGGCAGTTCCAACAACTCTGACATTATCAAAACCGGCAAGTGATGTGCATAAATTTGACATACAAATTTCGTCATCATCAACAATAACTACTTCAAAAATGTCTTTCATTGGTTAAATAATAAAAGATAATGTATCAATCGGTTCATTTCACACTCAATCAAACTTAAAATTTTCAGGTATAAAAATTTCAGCTCTCGCTCCTACCGGTTCAGGCTTATCCAAATTATAAATCTGTAAAATAATTTTTTCAGTATTCTTGGAATTCAACAACTGAACAGTCTGATACAGGATATTCATCCCTTTTCCAGTACCTCTGTTATTACTGATTTCACCGGGGAAATAGCCGATACCGTTATCCTGAATGGTAATTTTCAGGCCTTTGGGTTCCTGGATAATGCAAAGGCTTAAACACTTTTTGCCCATTTGAGGACGCAAACCATTCTTAATGGCATTTTCAACAGGAATCTGAATGATCATTGGAGGAATATTCACTTTCTTTTGATCAATCCGACTGTCCACGTCCCAATTAAGTTGAAAATCAGGTTCAAGCGAACTTCTTTCAAGCTGAATATAGGTTTCAACAAATTCCAGTTCTTTTTCCAAAGAGACACAGGACTTTTCAGTCATGTCAAGACTTTCACGAATCAATTTAGCAAGACCATATAAACCACTGCGTTTAGAATCTTCTACAGAAATAATTTCCCGATTGAGGATATTCAATACAAAATGAGGAGAGATCTGGTTTCTGATATTTTGCATTCTAAGCCTTGTAACCTGTTCAAGATATTTAAGCCTTTGCAAATCACGTTGCCTTCTCATAACCAGATAGATGAAAAAAGCGACAGTCAGGATCAATATACAAGCCAGTATCCAAATGAACCTGGTCAAACGCAGATCCTGCAATTGTGCATTCTGATAATCAATAAGCAGGTCTTTATTGATTATAGTAGTATCAAGCTTATTGCGTACATCCAACTCCATTGCACTCTTTTGGGTTCTGAACGCAGGATTTGATTTGTTTTCGATATCAATGTGTTTTTGACAGGATGATATTGAAAAAAATAAATAGACGATGGATATTATACCAAGAGTGCGTTTTAGCCACATAAACAGAACAATCTTTTAAAATATTTGACAGCGAAAGTAACGTTTTTTTATGTAAAAAAAGGCCTGAAATTTCGATTAATCTCAATCTAAAGCAGAAGATTTTCTGGAGCTTCTCATTTTTCTCACTTTACTATGCCTCCTGCCGTAGGTGAAATAGATAATAAAACCGACTGCCATCCATCCCAAAAGCCGCATCCAAGTATCCAAAGGCAGCGCAGCCATCTCCGCAAGACAAACCAAAATACCCATGATTGGCACAAAAGGCACCCATGGCGTTCTAAAAGAACGAGGCGCATCTGGTTCAGTTTTACGAAGTATCAGGATGCCTGCACAAACAATGGTAAAAGCAAGTAAGGTCCCTATTGAAACCATTTTACCCAACAAATCGATGGGAAAGATTCCGGCAATCAAAGCACAAGTACATCCGGTAACAATCGTCGTAATATAAGGTGTTTTAAATTTTGGATGCACTTTGGTAAAACTTTTTCCGAGCAGACCGTCGCTGGCCATGGTGAAAAACACCCGTGACTGACCAAGAATCAGCACCAAAACGACTGAAGTCAACCCGGCAATGGCTCCGATACTGACAATCGGGGTCAACCAATGCAGAGCAGAACCTGCACGATCAATAGCTAAAGCAACAGGAGCAGGTACATTCAAGTCTTTATAGTACACAATTCCTGTCATGGTGAGGCATACAGCTATATAAAGCACAGTGCATATTGCCAGTGAAACCAGAATTCCTTTAGGCAAGTCCCGTCTGGGATTAATTGCTTCCTGAGACGTCGTTGACACAGCATCAAAACCTATATAAGCGAAGAAAATAACACCGGCACCGGTCAGAATCCCAGACCATCCGTAATGTCCCCAAGCCCCTGTATTTTCAGGAATAAAAGGCATCCAGTTGCTCACATTTATATACGAAAAACCAAAACCGATAAAAAGCAAAATAACCGCCACTTTTACCAGGACGATGATATCGTTAAGTTTGGCAGATTCCTTGATACCAATAACCAAAAAAGTAGTCATCATTAAAACGATGAAAACAGCCGGGAAATTTATGATAGAGCCCGTTGCATGCCAACCATATATATCGATGGCAAAAGGACATCCACTGATTGATTGGGGTAAAAAAACACCAAAACTGTTCAAAAAGCTGTTGACATAACCACTCCAACCCACTGCAACTGTGGCTGCCCCAAACAAATATTCAAGAATAAGGTCCCATCCGATTATCCAGGCAATAAATTCCCCCATCGTTGCATATGCATACGTATAAGCACTCCCGGAAATAGGAATCATAGAGGCAAATTCAGCGTAACAAAGACCTGCAAAGGCGCAACCCAAAGCAGACAACAGAAATGAAATGACTAACGATGGGCCCGCGTACAAAGCCGATGCAGTACCTGTTATGACAAAGATTCCGGCACCAACCACACACCCAATGCCAAGCAGAATTAAATTCCAGGCCGTCAGGTGACGTTTCAGTCCATATTCGTTTTTTTCAGCTTCTTCATTCAGCTGTGACAACGGTTTTCGGAGAAATAGATTAGACATAAAATTTCAAAAATTAATTTAAGCGTTCAAAAATATGATTTTTTGATAATTAAATGCTGTTATCCGTCTCAAATAGTCTTTGTTTATGTCCTAAAACAGCTTTTTCGTAAGTTTTACAACAATTCAGGAATAAATAGGCAACGATTTGCCGGTTGTGAATTATCTTAGCTGACCGAAAAATCCGGATTATCCTTTAAAGTTTCCAACATGATTCCTTTTCTGCAACGAACCGCTGAAGATCTTTACGCCAAATATGGTGATGAACTGGCATCCATTGCCGTGGTTTTTCCAAACAACCGCGCCAGACTGTTTTTTAGCGAGCATCTTTATAAAGCCGCAGGTAAACCGGTCTGGACTCCGGGCTTTGTGACCATCAGCGACCTTTTCAGGGAACAATCCAAATGGAATATAGCAGACCCACTGGCATTGGTCGGATACCTGTATGACATTTACATCCGTGAAAGTGGCAAGGACGAAAGTTTCGACGAATTTTATCTTTGGGGGGAAATCCTTTTGAGTGATTTCGACGATGTGGACAAAAATCTGGCAGATGCCCGTCAATTGTTCAGCAACATTCGTGATCAGGCAGCCTATACCGACACGCTGGAACACCTGAGTGAGGAACAGGTCGCTGCCATTCGTATGTTTTTCAAAAATTTCGACCCGGACAGAAAAACGGAACTCAAACAACGTTTCATTGAAAACTGGAACATCCTTTCGGAAGTTTATCTGGGTTTTAAGTCTTGCCTGGAAGAAAAAGGGCTGGCTTATGAAGGGATGCTTTACCGCAGTGTCATTGAAAAACTCAGAGCGGAAGGGCCTTCTGGCTTTCCCTTTGAAAAATACGCTTTCGTAGGCTTTAATGTGCTGAATGGTTGCGAAATAGCACTTTTCACCCTACTTCAAAAAGCCGGAAAAGCTGTCTTTTACTGGGACTACGACACCTTTTACGTGGAACGCCCCAGACATGAGGCCGGACGTTTTATGCGGGAAAATCTGGAAAAATTTCCCAATGAACTGGGCAAAACGGGATTTGACACTTTTGAACAATCGCCTAAAAATATTCAATTTATATCCGCATCCACGGAAAATGCGCAAGCCAGGTTTTTACCCAAATGGATTGAGGACCTGAAAAAGCAACTACCTGAAAACTTTCATCCGGAAGAAACGGCGGTGATTCTTTGCAACGAAGGATTGCTTTTATCCGTTTTACACAGTGTACCCGACGATATTCGTGAGCTGAACGTGACTATGGGTTTCCCGATGGTGCAGACTCCCATCTTCAATTTGGTGAACGAAATTACGGTGCTCCATTCCGACGGTTACATCAAAGACCCCGTCGGCAGGTACAATCACCGCTATGTCCTGCCCATCCTCCAACATCCCCTTATCCGGCAAATCAGCGACGAGGCCGAAAAAATGGAAAAAGAATTGCGGTCTAAAAACAGTTTCCGCCCATTGGCTTCTGAATTGCAAAGAGACGCTGTGCTGAAAAATATTTTCACCCCGGTGGAAAATCCAAAAGAGTTGGCGCAATGCCTGCTGGAACTTTTCAAACAATTGGCTCAGCACAATCCAGCCCCCGGAGAAAACGACGAAGCGGATCAAATTCCGGAAGCCAGCAGCGAATACGATCCACTCAACGCCGAAGCGGTGTTTCGATGTTTTTCCCTGACAAACCGACTGTCTAGTTTACTGCAGGATGGTGTCATTGAGGTAAATATCCACACCTTTCAAAAGCTTCTGCAAAAAATATTGTCCACTGCTTCCATCCCATTTTCAGGGGAGCCTGTTCGTGGAATGCAAATAATGGGAATGCTTGAAACGCGTAACCTGGATTTCAAAAATGTGCTTTTACTTTCGGTAAATGAAGGCATGCTGCCTAAAGGAGGCGGAGAAACCTCGTTCATTCCGTTCAATCTGCGCAAAGGTTTCGGCCTGACCACACCCGAACACAAAGATTGCATCTTTTCCTACTATTTTTTCCGATTGTTGCAACGTGCGGAAAACATCAGTCTGGTTTACAACACGTCCACCGATGGGTTGAATCGTGGTGAAATGAGTCGGTTTATGTTGCAATTACTCATCGAATCAAAGCAAAAGGTGAACTATTTCAACCTAAATTCGGGCATTGAATTAACTTCGCCCAGACCCATTCAAATAGAAAAGACCGAGGCAACTATCCAGAATCTCAAAAATAGTTACGACCTTCAGACCAATCAGAACGCCAAAACATTTTCACCTACAGCCTTAAACAGCATGCTGGACTGCTCGTTGCGCTTTTATTTCAGATACATCGCGGGTTTAAAAGAAGTGGATGAAGTCTCTGAAGAAATTGACGGAGCGGTATTGGGTAATTTCTTCCACCATTCAGCCCAATACATTTACACGTTCATTCTTCTGAAAAAAGCAGGAAAGGATGTTTCAGTCCAGGCTGTTGAAAAGGCAATAGAGTCTGATTCCGTCAATAGCGCCATCGAAAAAGGAGAGATTTCAGGTTACATCGAATTTTCAGACCTGGATCCCTGGTTGAAAGGCATTTACAAAATTGATAAAGTGGTGGACCACTATTTCCGTAAAGATTTTTTCCAGATTGAAAAAGAAGATGCCCCTTTGGAATACAATGGGGAACAGCTCATCAAACGGAAACTGGTCGTTAACTTTTTGAAAACCCTGCTTAAAATGGATCAAAACCGAACACCATTCGAAATGGTTGCTCTGGAAAAGAACGTATCCGAAAACTTTGAAACAGAAACCCCGGCTGGAAAAGTTACCCTTAAAATTGGTGGTATCATTGACCGCATTGATCGGAAATACGATGAAATCAGGGTACTCGATTACAAAACAGGCGGAATACCCAAAAGCCCTGACTCAGTAGAAGCTCTTTTTGTAAACAGTGCCGATCGGCAAAACTACATTTTCCAGATATTCCTTTATTCCATCATCTTACAAAAGAAAAATCCAACGGTAAAAATAGCCCCGCAAATACTCTATATCCACAAAGCAGCCAGGGAAGATTACAACGCAGCCGTCAACATTGGTAGCTTCCGGCTTAGAAAGGAAGTGGACAACATAGCGGAATACGAAGATCTATATCGCAAAAAACTGGATGAAACGTTAAGTCAATTGTTTGACCCTAAGATCAATTTCTGTCAGACAGAAGTGCTGGAAAAATGTACCTGGTGTGATTATAAAAGAATTTGCAGAAGGTAAAGGGTCATTTTAGCGTTAAAAAGTTGAAAAGGTTTTTTGTGTTTGGTTGATGTTTTATACCTTTGCAACCTTAATAAATGGGTTATTTGAATTGGATTTTATCCTCTAAAACTTTAAAGTGATGAAAAAATTAGTTACTCTCTTGTTCGTTTTCCTGGCAATAGTCTCAACAGCCAGTGCTCAAAAAGCTTTAGGTCTCAGACTTGGATCTGGTTCTGCCAGTGGTGTGGAAGCCTCTTTTCAATTGGATTTGAGTAAAGCAAACCGGTTGGAATTGAATCTTGGACTTGAGTCAGGTGAAGTAAACCATTCCGGTATGACTTTGATAGGAGATTATCAGTGGGTATGGGACCTAAGTGAACTGAGTGAAGGTTTCAAATGGTATGCAGGCGCCGGTGCAGGTCTTCATATCTTTAACAATATTGGGATTGGCGTCAATGGACAAATCGGTATCGAATATACCCTTCAGGAAATTCCATTGCAATTTTCACTGGATACACGCCCCAGCTTTTTTGGTAGTGGAGACGGATTTGGTTACGGTGCAGCTCTTGGCGTTCGTTATAAATTCTGATTTTAAATCCCAGCATTTTATCAGGAGGCTGTCTCACAAGGGCAGCCTTTTTAACTTAAAATTACAGCCCATGTCCATCTACTTCAACGGAATCATATTAGGTCTCGCAACCTTTCTGATCATTGGTCTTTTCCATCCTTTGGTCATCAAGGCTGAATATTATATAGGTGTAAAATTCTGGATAGTCTTCCTTATTTTGGGACTGATCACAACCACTATTTCTCTTTTTATCGCCAACATTACGGCGTCTGCCATTCTCGGTGTTTTTGGATTTAGCTGTTTCTGGTCTATAAAAGAAATGTTTGATCAGGTGAAACGTGTCGAAGAAGGACGGTTTCCCAAAAATCCCAAAAGAAAATAATTTACCCCCATTTCACGATGAAAGATCTGCTTGAGAAAATTAAAACCATCCGCATTGAAGATTACGCCTATCCTCTGGAAGAAGAACGGATTGCAAAATTTCCGGTTGAACCGCGTGATTCTTCAAAACTATTGCTCTACAAAAATGGACTTTTAACGGAAACGGTTTTCAGCGATCTGCCAAATCACCTGGAAGAAAAAGGCCTGTTGGTTTATAACAACACCAGGGTTATTCATGCCCGACTTTTTTTTCACAAGGAAACGGGTGCACGCATTGAAATTTTTTGTCTGGAGCCACTGACTCCTGCCGATTATGCACAAAATTTTCAGGCAACGGAAAGTTGTGAATGGCTTTGCATGGTAGGCAATCTAAAAAAATGGAAAAAGGAAAAACTGGAACGGGAATTACTTGTGAATGGCAAACGCATTCTACTCACAGCAGAAAAACGGGAAACCGAAAACAAGGCCCACCGCATCCGTTTTACCTGGCATGAAACAGACAATCTCTCAAACCCGATTTTGTTTGGTGATTTGCTGGAAACAGCGGGGCAATTGCCTATCCCTCCCTATTTGAACAGGAACACCGAAGCAACCGATGAAGTTAGCTACCAGACCGTGTTCGCCAGAATTGAAGGTTCCGTTGCTGCTCCTACGGCTGGTTTGCATTTCACACCGGAAGTACTGGCAGCCATCGATCAGAAAAATATTTTAAGAACTGAAGTCACCCTGCATGTTGGAGCAGGTACGTTTCAGCCTGTTCTTTCCAGGGAAATTTCCGATCACATCATGCACAGCGAGTTCATTTCGGTCGATCGCGATTTCTTAGTGACACTCATTCATCATCTGGGACACATTACGGCAGTAGGTACCACTTCGGTCCGCACCCTGGAAAGCCTCTACTGGTTTGGCTACAAACTGATCAGAAGCCCGGAAATTCATCCCGACGAATGGACACTTGACCAGTGGTATGCCTACAAACAACTGATGGCGGTTGAAAGCTCTGCCAAAAACATCAAAGTTGAAACCATCGATGCTTTAAAAGCTTTGATCAACTATCTGGATCAAAACAAACTGGATGTTTTTACAGCCTCCACCCAATTGCTCATTGCACCGGGTTTTGAATTCCACGTTGTAAAGGCGATGCTGACCAACTTTCATCAGCCAAACAGCACCCTGCTTCTCCTGGTTTCAGCCTTTTTAGGTAGAGAGGAATGGAAAAAAGTGTACGACTATGCCAGGAGTCATCAGTTTCGTTTTCTCAGCTATGGAGACAGTTCTCTTCTTGTTCCCGGTAAACAATAAGCAACCAATTTCAACGTTTATTCAAGCATGCGTTTACGACAAATCATAGTCTGTTTCCTCACGGTTTTACTGCTTAGCGGTTGTTCAGCCGGAATGTCCGTCCAAAAGGGTGATAAACTCTATGGATATGGGGAATACTATGCAGCAGCCGTTCAATATGGAAAGGCTTATCGCGGCCTTAAAAGCAATGAAAAAAAATTAAAGGCTCATACGTGCTTTTTCCGGGGCGAATGTTTTCGTCGCATCAATCAACCCATCAAGGCTGAAAGCGAATACAAAAAATCGCTCCGTTTCAGTCAGGAAAACGATACGATTTATCTCCGACTGGCTCAGACTTTGCACAAGAATGCCAAATACAAAGAAGCTGCAACCGCTTATGAAACGTATCTAATAACTCATCCCGAGGATGTTTTAGCATTGAATGGCCTTTCTGCCTGTCATCAAATAGAGCAATGGCAAAAAAAAGCTACCCGCTACGAAGTAAAAAAGGTCGCTATCCTGAACTCCAGAAAAGGCGATTTTGCTCCCGTACTGGTTCCGGGCGACTACAATTCCCTGTATATCACCTCATCTGCTCATGTTAATCCAAAAGAAAAAATTAAACCCAGCAAGATCACAGGCCTTCCCAACAACGATTTTTGGGTTTCAAAAATAGATGTCAACGGCAAATGGGGAAAACCCGAATACATTGAAGGAGTGATCAATTCAGAATTTGATGAAGGTGCTGCTTCTTTCTCACCGGATGGAAAAACAATCTATTTTACCCGATGCATCACAAAGTCCGATTCCATCCAATCCAGTTCCCAAGTGGAATTGTTTCGCTCAGTCCGTTCCGGCGTTGAATGGAGTGCTCCTGAGAAACTCAACGTTCATCGGGATTCCACCCTACTGTTTGCACACCCTGCCGTTTCTCCGGATGGAAAATACCTGTATTACGTTTCCGATCTGCCATCCGGTTACGGAGGCAAAGATATCTGGCGATGTGAAATGAGCGGAACTACTTTTGGCCCTCCGGAAAATCTCGGCCCGGATATCAATACTCCGGGAGATGAACTTTTCCCGTATTTAAGGGCAAACGGTGATTTGTATTTTTCTTCAGACGGACTTCCAGGTTTTGGTGGCCTTGACCTTTTTAAGGCTACACCAAATAAGGAAGGTGGATACGATGTTGAAAACCTGCAACAGCAAATTAATTCCAATGGGGATGATTTTGGAATCACTTTTTTTGGAAAAGAAGAACGTGGCTTTTTCTCCTCCAACAGAAAAGAGGCCAAAGGCTGGGACAAAATATGGTCCTTCGAATTACCCAGCCCCTTTACGGAAGTAAAAGGCATCGTAAAAGACCGTTATGGGGAAGCTATTCCTGATGCAACTATCCGAGTTGTCAATGACAAAGGGTTAAATACGAAAGTGCGTTCACAAAAAGACGGAACTTACACGTTGAAAGTGGAAAAAAATGCAGATTACGCGATGATGGCAACCTGTCGTTCCTACCTGAACTATTCCAACCGGTTTTATGCACTGAACAAAGAAAAGGATACCACCTACGTGATGGATTTCGCCCTGACTCCGCTTCATCGTCCGGTACGCATTGAAAATATCTTTTTTGAATTCGATAAATGGGCACTTATGCCGGAATCTTCACCTGCTTTGGACGAACTTGTCAAATTATTGCAGGACAATCCGCACATTGTCATTGAAATAGGCGCTCATACCGACCGTAAAGGATCGGACGAATACAACAATCAGTTATCTGAAAAACGGGCTGATGCAGTAGTGGAATACCTGAAACAACAGGGTATTGATACCGAAAGACTTCAAGCTCATGGCTATGGAAAAAGTCAGCCCTGTAAGGTGGACAGCTACATGGAAGATAAATACGCTTTTCTTTCTGAAGGAACTTATCTGACTGAAGGATTTATTGAAACACTGCCTGTAGAACAGCAAGAAACGGCCGATCAGATAAACCGCCGATGTGAATTCAAAGTTCTTAAAACGACCTACAAATTGTTTTAAATACTCGTTTTTTTTGTGTAGGTTTGTCACTCGAACAGATTAATTGTATGAAACAATATTTAGACCTTTTACAACGCGTGTTGGACGAAGGTGTGCACAAAGAAGACCGTACAGGGACAGGCACCACCAGTGTTTTTGGCCATCAGATGCGCTTCAACATGGAAGATGGTTTTCCCTGTCTGACCACTAAAAAATTACACCTGAAATCCATTATCTACGAGCTCCTCTGGTTTCTTCAGGGAGATACCAATGCCCGATTTCTTCAGGAAAACGGCGTGAAAATATGGAACGAATGGGCAGACAAAGACGGAAACCTGGGCCATATTTATGGATACCAATGGCGTTCCTGGCCAGACTATAAAGGTGGAAGCATCGATCAGATCACGGAAGCAGTGGAAACCATCAAGCACAATCCGGATTCACGCCGTATTATAGTGAGTGCCTGGAATGTAGCAGACCTGCCAAATATGAATCTTCCCCCATGTCATGCCTTCTTTCAGTTTTACGTAGCCAACGGAAAACTAAGTTTGCAGCTGTATCAACGCAGTGCCGATATTTTTTTGGGCGTACCTTTTAACATCGCATCCTACGCTTTGTTGCTGCAAATGATGGCACAAGTGACCGGCCTGAAAGCCGGTGATTTCGTTCATACGCTGGGCGATGCCCACATTTACAGCAATCACATGGATCAGGTCAGGGAACAGTTGAGCCGTGAGCCCAGACCCCTACCCACCATGAGTATCAATCCGGATATTAAAGATATTTTTGGTTTTTCATACGAAGATTTCGCTTTGGAAAACTACGATCCGCACCCGCACATCAAAGGAGCGGTGGCTATATAAAACAGAACTATGGAAACAGGAATAATTGTCGCAATAGCCAATCAGAACGCCATCGGAAAAGACAACCAGTTGCTTTGTCACCTCCCCGAGGATTTGAAACACTTTAAGGAAATCACCAACGGACATACCGTCATCATGGGCAGAAACACCTTCTTTTCATTACCCAAAGGAGCCCTGCCAAACCGCAGAAACATTGTCCTAAGTCCGGATGATGAACAATTTACCGGTTGCGAAACGGCCCATTCCATCGAAGAAGCATTGGAACTTTGCTCTATGGATGAAAAGGTTTTTTTCATTGGTGGAGCCATGATTTACAGACAAGCCTACCCCATCGTTGATAAACTTTATCTTACAAAAGTTCATGCTGATTTTGAAGCGGATACTTTTTTCCCGGAGATTGACTACAACCAATGGGAGACAGTCTTTTCCGAGAATCATGCAGCAATGAACGATGTTCCTGCCTATTCCTATGAAAATTATACTCGTAAATAGTAATTAAAAAATAAACGTAAGCTCTGAAAAAATGAAAAAGTTAGTCTTGATCTTGAGTATTTTGATGATTGGTTTAAATTGTAGTGCAAAAGATGGTGCAACCATCGATTTTACAACAAAAATCCATGATTTTGGACAAATAGCCGAAAATGACAAAACAGCCAGTTTCAATTTCGACTTTAAGAACTCTGGTAACGCTCCATTGGTGATACATAAAGCGGTCGCTTCCTGTGGATGCACCACTCCCGATTATCCCAAAGAGCCTATTGCACCCGGAGCTACGGCAACCATCAAAGTTACGTACAATACCGTGGGAAGACCGGGAGCTTTTCACAAGACCATCACCGTTTTCAGCAACGACACCGATGTGCCCAACATTGTCCTTATTATCAAAGGGGATGTCACCCCCAAAGAGGTCACCATTGAAGATGTTTATCCAATAGATATGCAGGGTTTACGACTTAAAAAATCCAATGTAGTAATCTTTGATGCCAAAATTGGCAGCGTCAAAAGCGAAACCATTGAGTTTGTCAACACCAGCCAGAAAACGATGAATATTTCCTTCAATAAGCTACCAAAGCACATTAAGGTTACAGCATCCAATTCCAGACTGGAACCCAACCAGACTGGTGTCCTGACCATCAAATACACCCCTTCACTGACCAAAGATTATGGTAAAAGGCTGGATTCTTTTTTTCTCGTTACCAACCCCAATGACAAGTTGAATCCAAACAATAAGATTAAAATAAGTGCTATCATCATGGAGGATTTCGATCGTTTAACAGCGGATCAGCGATTAAATGCTCCACTGGCTGCATTTTCCGATTACCGCATCAATTTAGGGAAAATGGCAAGCGGCGTGCATAAAACAGCAGAAATAACCCTTTCCAACAAAGGCAAAACAACGTTGTACCTTCGTAAGATCATTCCTGAATACGATGGAATTAAAGTAACACCTGAAAAAAAAGAAATACCTGCTGGAAAAACGATCAAAGTGAAAATTGATTTTAATTCCGGTACGTTTGAAGGTAGTGTCGTAAAAAATATAACATTCATTACGAACGACCCCAAAAACAGTTCAAATAAAATTTTCTTAACAGCTCAAGTGACCAACAACTAAATGATGCATCTGGAGAACGACGATAAATACAAAGGTTTATCCGTTAATAAGGGCATTGAACAGCCCCCCATCGTAAACCCGTACCGTTCAAGAACGATACGAAAGAAAGATTATAGCGTTTCCGAATATGTTGAAGGTATACTTAGAGGGGACATGGTCCATTTAAGCCAAGCTGTTACACTCATTGAAAGTTCCCGTTTTGACCATCAGCAAAAAGCACAGGAAATCATTGAAAAATGTTTGCCACATGCCGGAAAAGCTATTCGTGTAGGCATAACCGGTGTACCAGGATCAGGAAAAAGCACCTCCATTGAATCTTTTGGCATGCACCTGATCCGAGCCGGTAAAAATCTGGCCGTGCTTGCCATCGACCCCAGCAGCGAACGCTCCAAAGGCAGTATTCTGGGAGATAAAACCAGAATGGAAGATCTTGCCGTTCAAAAAAATGCCTTTATCCGTCCTTCACCATCAGCAGGATCATTGGGAGGTGTTGCACGTAAAACCCGGGAAACCATTGTTCTTTGCGAAGCAGCAGGATTTGACACCATTTTTGTGGAAACAGTCGGTGTGGGACAGTCTGAAACAGCTGTTCATTCCATGGTCGATTTCTTTTTGCTCATCCAACTGACAGGAGGAGGCGACGAATTACAGGGCATCAAGCGAGGCATCATGGAAATGGCCGATGGCATTGTCATCAACAAGGCTGATGGAGACAATATGGAGCGAGCAAAATTGACTCAGGCACAATATAAAAATGCCCTTCACCTGTTTCCTTTGCAAGAATCAAATTGGAGTCCCGAAGTGCTGACCTATTCAGGATTGACAGGACGTGGTGTACCTGAAATCATGGAAATGATTTACAGATACATCGAATTCACCAAAGCCAACCACTCATTTGAGCACAAAAGGGCTTCACAAGCCAAATACTGGATGTATGAAAGTATCAACGAGCAACTTCGTAAACGCTTCTATCAAAACGAAAAAATTCAGGCATTACTCACCATTAAGGAACAACAAGTGCTAAACAACGAAATCAGCTCGTTTGCGGCGGCACATGAACTTCTGACCAAATACTATAAAATGTAAAAAAGCGATACAGGGTAGTACCGCTTTTTACTTTTTACCGATTTCTATTTTTTACCGCTTTCTATTTTTACCGCTTTTTATTTTTTTATGGAATTTTATATCGAGAGCGTTTTAAGTACTCTCAAAAGATCCTTATCAATCGGTTTATCATTTTTGATCGCCTTTGAAAAAGGCACATCCACCACCTGATTATTTTCAATACCTACCATAACGTTGCGCTGCCCATCCATGATTGCCTCAATGGCAGCATTGCCTAAACGACTGGCCAGAATACGGTCATAAGCTGTTGGAGAACCTCCACGTTGAATATGCCCTAAAATAACCACACGTACGTCGTAACCAGGGTATTCCTTCTTAACACGATCGGCATAATGCAAAGCACCACCCGTTATTTCACTTTCAGCAACCAATACAATACTACTGTTTTTTGACTTACGGAAACCATTCTTGATCAATTCTTCCAATTGATCGACTTCTGTAGCAATCTCAGGAATGATGGCAGCCTCTGCACCTGACGCTATGGCTCCATTCAAAGCAAGGAAACCGGCATCTCTACCCATAACCTCAATAAAGAACAAACGTTCGTGTGAGGACGCTGTATCACGTATCTTATCAACAGCCTCAATAATGGTATTCAGAGCCGTGTCATAGCCAATAGTAGCATCCGTTCCAAAAATATCATTATCAATCGTTCCCGGCACACCAACAATGGGATAATTGAACTCTTCAGCAAAAATACGGGCACCGGTGAGTGTTCCATCACCTCCAACCACAACAAGAGCATCAATTTCTTCACGAACCAATGTATCGTAGGCTAGCCTTCTGCCTTCTACTGTACGAAATTCTTCACAACGAGCAGTCTTTAGAATAGTACCACCCTGCTGAATAATATTACTGACATTCTGAGTTTTAAATTCGGTGATTTCTCCGGTTATCAAACCTTTATAACCACGAAATATGGCTTTCACCCTGAAGCCATTGAAAATTGCCGTACGAGTCAATGCACGTATGGCTGCATTCATACCCGGTGCATCACCACCCGATGTTAAAATACCAATAGTTTTTGTTTCAGACATAATCATCACCTAAAATTACATACAAATTAACCTATAAAACCAAGTAGCAAATATACAGATTTTTATTTTGCAGTAAGTAATTTTTCCACTTGTTTTTTAACGTTTTCCATGAGCCAGACAGGTGTGGATGTTGCTCCACAAATGCCGATCCGATCCGATTCTCCAAACATGGAATTTTCGACATCTTCCGGCCCGGTAATGAAATAGGTTCTGGAGTTTTCGGACAGACAAGCTTCAAAAAGAGCTTTTCCATTGGAACTTTTAGAACCACTCACAAAAAGGACACTGTCGTGATTACGGGCAAATTTACGGAGAAGGGGCAATCGATTGGCAACCTGACGACAAATGGTGTCGTGATATTCGAAAGAAACCCCAGGCTTCATCGACTCCTTAATTAAGGTTGTCAGAGCCTGAAATTCATCCAACGATTTGGTCGTTTGAGAAACAAGTACAATGGGTTTCGAAAAGTCCAGCAAATGAGCGTCGGAAACATGTTCCAGAACAATCGCTTTGTTTTGCGTTTGCCCAAGTAGTCCAATCACCTCTGCATGACCACTTTTTCCAAAAATAACAATCTGGGTATCGGTCCCTTTGCTCTTTTCATAGAGTTTACGGATTCGGGCTTGTAAACTAAGTACCACCGGGCAAGTGGCATCAATCAGCTTGACACCTTGTTTTTTGGCCATTTCGTAAGTAGAAGGAGGCTCACCATGCGCACGAAAAAGTACATTCACTTTCCGCATGTTTTTAAATTCTTCCTTAGTAATCGTCCTCATCCCTTTGGACTCCAACCTCTCCACCTCCCTGTTGTTGTGAACGATATCACCCAGACTGTACAAAGTATCCTCACCTCCAAGAAAATTTTCCGCTTTTTTAATGGCATTCACCACACCCAGACAGAAACCGGAGTGAGTATCAATTTCAATGATTGCCATAAATAAGTTGGTTAACTTTTTCCAAAACCCAGGCATCCTGTTCTTCCAGCGTAAGATGTGCATTATCAAGCTCAACAGCATCATCCGCCTTTTTTAGAGGGCTTACAGCACGAGTCTGATCCAGCCTGTCCCGCATTTCAATATTTTCAAGAATGGCATTGAAATCTTCGGGCTGTCCTTTTTCAACAAGTTCATCGTAACGACGTTGAGCGCGAATACGGGCATCGGCTGTCACAAATAATTTAAGGTCAGCATGGGGGAAAACGACTGTACCAATATCCCTGCCATCCATGACAATGCCACCACCTGCACCCATTTTCCGTTGTATTTTCACCATTGACTTGCGCACAAAAGCGACCGCACTGATCAGACTTACCGTATTGGATACCTCCAGGCTCCGAATCTCCCTTTCTACATTTTTACCGTTGAGAAAGGTCTGTGGAACACCTTTTGAATTGTTTTTAAATGAGATCTGCACAGCATCCAGCTTTGCCTTTAAAGTCGCTTCATCGATTAAACCATCCTTTAGCAAGCCATTTTGCATGCAATAAAGACTGACAGCACGGTACATGGCACCAGTATCAATGTAGGTGTAACCCAGCTTTTTTGCCAGAGATTTTGCCATCGTACTTTTTCCACAAGAAGAAAACCCATCAACAGCTATAATCAGTTTTTTCATAATCCAAAAGTTGACATATTCGTGCCCAGCGTCAATTGCAAGGCACTTCCTGAAATGTGATACTTTGCATAGGACGCTCCTACCCGCATCTTTTTCACCCGCATGGCAAAGCCGGCTGAAAATCCTCCAAATGTTGTTCGTTGATTAATGTTCAACTCGGAACTGCGACGATAGTTATACCCCAGACTCAACAGAAAATTTTCAGAAGGGATAAATTCAACACCAAACAATAAGTGTTTGAAAATCTTACTTGAAAAATTATCCTTGCTTGTGCTGTCATTCAGTATATAAGGCAATTTTAAGTCCGATAAATTCTGAGCTGTCATCGTAAAACGGATTGGAGCATGAGCCAACCTTTGTGAAATACCAAACTGAATATCCCAAGGCATTTTTTCGTACGTATCATCGTACGATATAATCTGAGATCCGAGACTTTTCACGACCAATCCTGCAGAAAACATTTTGCTGGAATTACTGTAATACAGACCTAAATCGACAGCAATGGCAGCCGATTTATAGGTATCCAAAGCAGAATAAATAAAGCTAAGACTGCTTCCTGCCCTCCAATTTTCGGACAAAAGCCAGGAATAGGCTCCTGTCAGAGCTATATCCTGAGCATAGG
>Ga0209123_1000646_pt1 | contig 41945 bp, 44 predicted proteins | sample BarGraIncu00431A_FD_184500 | JGI IMG/M metagenome (GOLD analysis project Ga0209123, IMG submission 184500) | Arctic peat soil microbial communities from Barrow, Alaska, USA - Barrow Graham LP Incubations 004-31A (SPAdes) (version 2) | ecosystem: Environmental > Terrestrial > Soil > Wetlands >...
AGAAGCCACATTAATTTAATGTAGGTTCTCTCTCGGTATATAAAATATACGCCTGAAATGCTCTATATTGTGCACGGATTTTTATGTAGCAGAGACGACTGACTGACTGACTGACTGACTGACTGACTGACCGATATCCATTTAACTTTTTGGTCAGCTTATCCGTCTAAAGCTGGACACCTTGCATCGTCAGTTTCTGGACTCCAAACGGAATCAGTAACAGTAAGGCATACCTTTAATACACGAATCGTTGCCTGCCGTACCCCTACATTATGTACAGTGACAACCCCACCTATAAAAAGCTCTGGTACGCCAGATTTGTTAGCCGATAAGGGACTGTCTCAAAAGTTGAGACAGTCCCTTTCATGCACAAGCCTGACTAAACATTACCGAACCAAATCTGTGATTCTAAACGATTGGTTATTTGGATTGAAAGGCAAAAAATGCGCATCTCAAATTAAAGGTCGCTATCCGGATCTATGCTATTTTATGTAATTTAATTTCCAGTTGGTGAATCACATTGAATCTAATATATTCTCGCTCCGAACCACTTCAGCGAACCAGTCAGGATTAAAAGAATAAATATAGGCCAATTGTAGCCTAATTTGTTCGGCAGATAAAACAGGGTTATCATAAGTACTATGGGCATCACCAGCCAAAACAACCTGGTACCCCAGGGAGAATGCCCTCCTGCAAGTGGTATCCACGCAAAATTCGGTCTGGAAACCAGTCACTATTAATTTTTTGATGCCCATCTCTTTTAAAACCTCATCCAAGTTGGTTCCCAAAAAAGAATCCGGAGTGGTTTTGCATATAACCAAATCATTCTCAGTCGGTGCAATTGCCTGGTGAATTGCACCTAACGGGGTTCCATCGATCTGAATGCCCGATTTATCTCCCACCAAATGCTGTATATATATGACTGGAACACCAGACACTCTAGCCTTGGAGATTAGAGCCTTGATCTTGCTCACCACTTCCTCTCCAATATAAATGGGACGCATTTCATGAAAAAAGAAATTCTGCACATCAATTACCAAAAGTGCTGTATTAGCACTCACTAGCCTTACCCCCTTCATTTATAGTTTTGTTAACAATTACTATATTTAGGCTTCTTATATTATTCTATATATGGATAATTACTCCTGCAAAAATCAGGCACAATTTAAGCACCATTTTCAGTGAAGTGGCACCTCGATCTCTTTGGGGCCCGATAACCAATGTTTTAAATCCCTCGTCCCTTAAGCAGGTATAGATAACAAAAGGTACGAGGGGGCTGTTAATTATCATATCGTAAATGCTTTTATTATCTTGACCCGTGAAGCTACTTACCTTTTACCCAGCAGAGTGATTTATTACATCTATTTTACACTTCCGCCCACCCCACAGAGTTTCCCTAACAATAAATTCACTATTTTGGGTAAGTCCCTTTACCATTCCCTCCATGACATCAAGACAATATATGTTACATGGACTTTCTGTACTTAGCCTCTTAGCCGAAGCACAAAGTTTACAAGCGCTAGTCTCGGCTGAAAAACCGTATGATTCTTGACTTATTTTCCATACATTACAGTTAAAAATCTCGGACAACCTCGTAAACACTTCTTCCTGTTTTTTGATTCCAAGCTGTTTAGCTTTTTCTTTACCAAGCAACATTTGTTCCGAACGTTTCTCTTCCCTTATCTTCCCTAGAATTCCTTCTTTACTAAACCATTTTACAGCATCCGCCAAAACTCCTACGTAGATATTTTCAAGCACTCTCACCCTGTTTTCCGAATCCATACTGTTGCCCCCTAATTAGTTTTTTTTGCAAGGCCATTGTGTTTCGATCTTACGTTAAAATTAGTGGGGAGCGCACAGGGTTTGTGACATATTAGGTTAGATTTAACCAGTAATTTTTTCGCGGCAATACCTTTTCCGCTGCGAGATACACGTTAACCGCAGCTACCAACTTGCCCAGTCTTTGATATTCTTTGGGAAGGTCTACTTCATCAACCAGCTTGTTCATGCGGCATTTGCATTTACCCATGGGATTATATAAGGAACATTCATCGGTTAAAAAATTCCTTAACTTCCTCCTGCATCGAGACACTGTTTTTCTAACGGAAACCTGATTTTTGTCCAAAACACAAGCTATATCTTCATAGGATAGCTGTACAACATCCCGGAATACGTATACCAGTCTTGAATCGTTATCCAGGCAGTGCAATACTCCTGTTAAACACTTATCACACATTTCCTTGATCCAGAGGCGTTTGTCATAGTCTTCTAGTACAGGTACCTCTAGCCCTTGTCCATGAAAGTACTCTCGCAAGTATCTAACTTTGTATATCCTTTCGTTTTTTGCGTAATTCGCAACAACACGAGAAGCAATTGTGTAAATCCAAGTCGAAAGCTTTGACTTTCCCTCAAAAGAGGGAAGGCCTTTTATGATTTCTAGCCACACCTCTTGTGTGGCGTCTTTAGCATGTTCTTCGTTTTGAATCATTCGATGGCAAATAGCCGATACCAATTTTCCATAGTCATTTACGATGTCATTGAGTAGAGGCATCGGTAAACCTCCCTTATTCATAAATTCTACTCCCAGAAAGACTGATTTTTACCAGATATATATCCAGTAAAGGTTATAAAGGGTCCTATAGTAAAGATTATGACAATAGCACCAGCATTCTATCAATAAGGACGCTGGTGCCTATATAAATCTCAAGTAATTATCTAGCGGAACATACTTCAAAGCAAGGCATCAATACTATCTGATCTCTGTACCGCCCCACTCTACTACACTAAATCCAGTTCTATTAAACGTCGTCAATTGTTGCGAAGGGATATCGATCTTCTCAGTTATAGGTTTATAAACCATATACACCCGAAGTACGGAGTCTGGGTTAGGATTTATTGATAGATGCACCCTCTGTTCATACTCCTCGTTCGCAAAGGTAATTAAGTTATATTGATTGTCCTGCATCTTTGGTAGCCAGTAGACTATAAATTCATTGTATTCCTTTGGGGTGAGACCCATTAAAGAAAGCTTGTCTTGGAGGAAATCTTTTGTATCTTTGCCAGCTACCACAAACCCCTTTGTCATATCCCAACGATTGTTATCCAGTAGTCCCTCCCAAAACAAATAAGAGTACTCTTTATTGTCACCTAAATTTAACAATGTTCCATCAGGATGTGCCATTACTTCCCAGCCATTCTTATATTCTGGATAAGTACAGGTAAATTTGCCGTCGAAGATGAGTTTTACAGATATTTGTTGTTCCGTAGTCGGATATAGATAGATCACTGGCTTTAAAGTGAAAATTTCAGGTCCAATCGTAATGTTAAAGTTCTGGCTTACTGTCCTTACTGTCGGAGTTGCACTATCAGTTACACTCACCGTGAGGCTCGTGGTCCCACTTACTGTCGGTGTGCCGCTAATCGTTCCGTCCGTTCCCATCGTCAAACCTGCAGGTAAGCCACTTGCCGCATAACTGTAAGGAGGTGTTCCTCCTGTGGCACTGATGCTGGCAATGTACGGTTCTTTCACTACTCCATACTGCAAGGTTGCACCCGGAAGGCTGAGCGCTGTCGGATCTGAATTAATAACTTGCTTACTAACAAATGTATCAGGTACCACTGTGACGCCGCCAAGAGCAGTTACTACAGCATTATAAGCCAGTTTGCTATAGACATCAGTAGCTGCTAGAGCACTGCTGGTATCAGCAAGAACGATAGGAGCACCTGATTTAGCTGCAAGAGATGATGCAACTAATGAGTCAACCAAATGAGCGTCTGTGCCGTTGGCAACGTAGGCATTAGTGTATTGATAAGTTAATGTGTTGAGCACTGATTGATTCGTTGCAAAACGATCTGCTCCGAAGAGACGAGTGGCACTAGCGATGTCCTGTACGAGGGTAGGTCCACCAATGATGTACGTAGGGGTAGGGCCCATATATGTAGCTTCAGAAACAGGGAGAGTTCCATCAGGGTTAGCCACTAAGATCGAGTAGTTATTGGCAGCAGCATAGGAAGCTACTGATAAGGCATCAGCCAGTGCGCCGTAACCAACTACGAAGGAACCTGCAGGAGCGGTAAGTTTAGAGGCGATAACAGCCGCTGTATTAGTACGATCGGCGCCTTTGAGTGGCGTAGCAGTTACACCAGTCATTGCGTTCACTTGGTCAACGACCGTTTGGCTGATAGCACCAACTACATATACCTTAGTCGCACCAAGTTTAACTATTTCAGCTTTAGTAGCATCAGTTAGCGTGCTGTTGTCGGTCAATAGGACAGGGGAATTTTTGCCAGCTAATGGTGCAGCAGCTAAGGCATCCACCAAGTTAGCATCTGCCATTGGAGCTAAGATGACCGTGTCAGCGGTTGTCCAACCAGCGTTGGCCACAGTAACTGCAGTTCCAACTCTGTCCGTACTGAAGAGTCGTGCGCTTGTTACACCAGTGGCTGCAAAGGCATTAAACGGAGCTATTGTTAGTACCATACCTGCAATAGCTAATGAAACTAAGGCTTTCTTAGCTTTATTCATGTCAGTTAATTCTCCTTCAACTTTAGAATAGTAGGAGTAAATTCTTCCTATTCATGTTCTATTCTCCACGCCGTTGCTTATACCCTTCCAGATCTGACTTCAGCTCATATTGAACTTATGTCATGATCAACAAGGCAGCAAACATATTGCGAACACAATATGGAAATTGATTCTGGGGTTCTTCGCATATCGTCCAAAAGTCCGGTAGAGGGTTGATACGTTAAAAAAGGTAGAACAGCAACTTAGAAAGTTGCTGTTCTACCTTTTACTAAATAATACTACTTTGCGCTACGAGCACCAAGATAACGGTCCGCATAATAACTATCACCAAGGTTCGAAACAGCTACACCACTATTGGATGCATGAGCAAAACGTCCTCCTCCGATGTAAATGCCGACATGGGACGCGCCCGAAGTATACGTGTGAAAGAAAACTAAATCACCTGATTGCAACTTCTCGCGACTTACAGATGACCCCACATTGAATTGCTCTGCAGCAGTCCGAGGTAAGGAAACGCCGGAGCTTTTAAAGACATATTGCGTATATCCCGAACAATCAAAGCCAGTGCGGCTGGTTCCGCCAAAGACGTATGGAACTCCGACTAGACTAAGTGCATGATCTACAATGCCTGAACTATCCGATCGAGAAACTTGTTTTTTGGACGATGTTGCTACTTGAACAGGTTTTGTACTGGTTTTCGCAGGGGGGGCTGCTTTAGTGGGCTGTTCCACTTTAGTGGATTGCGTTGTTGTGGGTTGAACAGAAGCCACAGCAACTGGGTTACTTTGAGTCTGAGTCTGAGTCTGAGTCTGAGTTTGGCTTTGGCTTTGGCTTTGGCTTTGTCTTGACTGATTAGGCTCGGTAGTCGTTCCTTTATTAGTCATCACAGTACTACCGGTCCATTGCAATTGTTTATGTACTGCATTAGTATAGGTTCCGGTTGGTACAAGCGTTGAAGCCACAAACGTTGGCTTCAGAGAGGTACGGGAGTTTGCTGTTAGGGTTGACGCCGATACGGTAAGGCTACTCGCTAAAAGTAAGCCTGCCAAAGTTGCGCTTCCCAGCCACAGACGTGCAGATGAGGAACTTAGCAAGAAATTATCCACCTTTCATTAGCTTACGAGGTTAGTTGACGGATTCGGACCAAGGTGTTAGCCCTACACGTAAAAAATCACGTGATTCACCCCAAAATAATCCCCCGTTCCAAGAATATAAACTTTGGATTCAGCTTTTTACATCTTTATTTGATAGTTATTCGATACACAACTTAAAAATCCTGCAAAATTCGGGACTTTGTGAAAAGAAATTTCATTTTTTCTCATCTGGGAATACTTTCCCCATATTTCAAGAAATAAATGCAGTAATACGAAATTAGCGCCTCTCAGTGAGAGGCGCCTTTCTTCGGACGTTAGGAAGCCAACGAGTCAATATTGAGGCTTAGGTCAAGTAGGTTTTCCCACTGAGTTCCTTCGGTTTCCCGCAAGGCGATTTCTCATTTTTCTCAGCCTGAGATGTCACCATCATTCAGAACTTGATCGCCACTGAGTCCGCACTTCAATCCTCGTTGGTACACGCTCTAGAAGTTTCCTTAACACTCCTTGACAATCTAGCCTCTTTTGCAGAAAAGCATTTCCGGCAATCTGGACAACATCGGCCAACACTGCCCAGACCTATTAAGCCTTCCCAACTTTCCCACCTCAAGGCAGGCTACACTGCACTAAGTTCCTTCCTAATGCAGGTTCTACCCTAAGCCGTAGCCTCTTAAAAACCACGAACTTAGGCCTCCACGGAAAAGGGTCACGCCCACATGCCATTGCGGATCCCCCTCAACCTTAACTCCCAGCAGCAACCCTTGACTGGGCGTCGAAAGCCACCACCAGGAACTTCATCGGTATGCCCTCGGCGGATTATTAGCCCCGCCTTCGATAGCCAATTCATGCACTAGAATAACGTTCCATAGCCCGAAAAAAATCAATTCCACAAATGATTATACCTGATTTCAGATGATTTGTAAAAAGGCTTACACCCATCTATACGCTTGCTTAGATGAGTTAGCTATTCTTGGGTCAAATAAATCGCCGTCTACACCATCTTATCGCTCAAAAGCGACTACATTCGACGGTAATTATTCATTTCAACTGATTGATATTAGGCATATGAAAGAAAATAACAAGTCATAAATGCCTTGGTTATTTTCTTGAATGTGCCTTAATTTGTGAGGCTTGTAATCGGCGCAGGAATACGTCCTCCACGGTTGACAAACATTTTTGAGGAGAAAGGATGAATCTCCATAACCGGTGCCCCACCCAGCAGCCCTCCGTATTCAACCCGATCACCCGCTTTTTTCCCAATCGCAGGGATGAGTCGTGCCGCAGTCGTTTTCTTATTAATCATTCCGATGGCTGCTTCATCAGCAATAATAGCCGCAATCGTTTCTGCACTAACATCTCCAGGTAATGCAATCATATCTAAACCCACAGAGCAGACACAGGTCATTGCTTCCAACTTATCTAGGGTCAATGCTCCTACTTCCACAGCTTTTATCATTCCCGCGTCCTCAGAGACAGGAATAAATGCTCCGCTTAACCCGCCTACGTGAGAAGAAGCCATTGCTCCGCCCTTTTTAACTGCATCATTGAGCAATGCCAAGGCGGCAGTCGTTCCATGCGTCCCACATCGTTCTAGACCCATATTTTCAAGAATTTCAGCTACACTGTCCCCTATTGCTGGGGTAGGTGCTAGCGAAAGATCCACAATCCCGAAGGGAACACTTAAGGCCTTCGAAGCTGCGCGCCCAATAAGCTCTCCCATACGGGTTATTTTGAATGCCGTCTGTTTAATTAAATTCGATAGCTCACTAAAATCAGCTTCTGGGAATTCTTTTACAACCTTAGCTACTACTCCTGGGCCACTGACCCCAACGTTGATTACGCACTCTGGTTCTCCCACACCATGAAAAGCTCCAGCCATGAAGGGATTATCTTCTGGGGCATTACAGAAGACAACTAATTTCGCCGCTGCTATACCATCTTTGTCAGCAGTCAGTTGAGCGCATTTCAGAATTACATGACCCATTTTCAACACTGCATCCATGTTAATCCCAGCTTTAGTTGTCCCAATATTCACTGACGCACAAACGAATTCTGTCTCACTAAGCGCTTGTGGTATAGCGTCAATGAGGGCCAAATCGCCGGCAGTAAAGCCTTTTTGAACCAGCGCCGAAAAACCTCCAATGAAATTAACCCCGACCTCACGAGCTGCTCGATCTAATACTTTGGCAATCCGTACCATTTCTTCTGTATTGGCTTGAGCCGCCGCAATCGCTATGGGGGTGACTGACACTCGTTTATTGATAATAGGAATCCCATAACGTGCCGAGATTTGTTCACCGACTTTAACTAGACGCTCAGCATTTTTGGTGATCTTCTCATAAATTTTCTTTTCCATCCCAACAATAGTATCTGAGCCACAATCAAGCAGACTAATCCCCATCGTGATGGTTCGTATATCAAGATTCTCTTCATGAATCATCTTAATTGTTTGTTGGATTTCTTCTCGTGCGAACGTGATTGTCATGATTTCCCTCCACTATTTCCAAAACTTACACTCTTACTTAAAGATAAGCAGTATTAGATTCTGTGCATGAACGTAAATATATCCTCGTGTTGCACCTTGACCTGTAATCCTTTGTCAGTTCCCTCTTGTTCCAACGTGCGTGCCAAATCGGCAAGCCCTATCAGGGATGGTTTTAAATCCACAACCATGATCATCGTGAAAAATTCATCGACAATCGTTTGGCTGATATCTAGTATGTTAACTCGATATTCTGCAAGGCGTCCAGAGACCCATGCGATAATTCCGGTATGATCACGACCTAATACGGTAATAATAGCACGATTAGACTCTTCTAATGACAAAGTCATGGTATTTCCTCCCTTTATAGACGAATGTATTCCTATTATGGACATTAGACTAACACATTTGCGTTGTATACTCAAGCCTTTTCAGCCTAAATTATGGACGGATTTCGTATGCAATTCTTTAACCCTACAAAATGACAAATAGCCAATTTTCAGTCTTTGCGATTAGCATTTCAAAAAAATAGGGATTTAATCAGTATAAGTAAAAGAGAGCTCTATTTCGAGCTCTCTTTTACTTATATACTGCGACTAGCAACTTCCGCCGCAGCTATCACCACAACTCGCTGCAGGCTTGGCCGTACGTATTTGAAAGCCTCCACCGTTTGGAGATTCAATATAATCAACGGTTGCGCCCTCTAAGTGAGTCGTGAGTTTCTTATCCGCGATTAATGACACACCATGTACTACATCAAGAATATCTTCATCTGTCTTTGACTCATCCAGAGTCATGCCGAAATTCGGCCCACCTCAGCCAACGCCTACAAGATAGAGGCGAAGGAACGAGTTTTCTTTATTCTGCTGTTTTAGTACTTCTTTGACTTTTTCAGCTGCGAGTTCTGTAATACTTACCATTAAATCGTCACTCCTTTTTATACCTATGGTCCCTAATATACCACATTTCCGGCTATTAGCAATGAAAACCTCACAAAACACATCATTTGAAATCCTAATCAAACGATTAGACTTCTTTTCCGTCCCCATTAGGTTGAAAATCCTTCCATAGGCGACGCACTTCTACTTCAATACTAGCAGGAAGATCTTGCGTTAATTTTTGCCATTGCTTCATTTCGCCCTGTAGTTTCTGTGTCCAGCTTTGTCCTTCTGGCCACGCAATAAAAGCCTTTGGTTGGGGAATGAATACGGTTCGAATGAGCCCTAGGAAGACAATAAGTGTTAAGAGACGCCAGAGCCAACGCATTTTTCGAATTCATCCTTTCTGAATAAACCTACAAAACTAGCTTATCCAGAAAGCGACATTTTAAAACCTTCAGCATGTAACTCTTGCCAAAATTCCTCCATGTAAAGAAACATTGGCTTAAAATATGCCAACGCTGATTTCGTGAATAAATGTTTTTGATAGTTACAAATTCTGTCTTGGTAATACGTTTCACAAGAGTTTTCACCCACTAAGGGCCAGCCTTGTACCCCACCCAAGATGAATAAACGTCCTAATCCAATAGCGCCCACGAAGTCCAATTTGTCTGCGTCATAGAGAATTTTTGCTTCTAGTGTTGTTGGTTCGTGCCCTGCTTCACGGGAATGGGAAATGACCGCCTCCCGAACTCTCCAAATAATATTCTCAGAATACCCATTTTTCTGCAGAATATTGACGGCAAGTCCGGCACTACTTTCGGCATGCGTTTTCTCTACCGCCCCAGAACGACCAATATCATGAAGAAGTGCAGCCAATTCTATGACCAGCACATCCACCGGCCCTTCTTCTTTAGCCAGCTTTTTACCCCACTCTCTAACTCTCAAGGCGTGTTCTAAATCATGGGCATGGTCTTTCCGCGAGTAGAACCCCTGAGCTACTCTAATAATGGGTTGTAAGTTATCTTTGCTTGCTATACTCTCCATTTTCCCACCCCCATTCAGCCCAATTCCATCTTACTTGATGCTATAATAGACACAGTAAAGATTAATCTAAATTAGTCTTGGCAAGTTGATTATATAGTAATCCACCATTTTAAGGAGAGCTAATGTTGAAACGTTATTTACACCCAATTCTCCTCTTGGCAAGCGTCATCTTAGCCATCGCGGCAACGAACGTTTTTCATATCTTCCCTCAGAACAAAACATCACATTCAGACGCTCCCCTTAGCCAAGCTACATCTCCCACTCAACTTCCAGCTTCCTCACCCTCTGCTGAAACAAGCAGCACAGTTCCTTTATCCCCTCCTCAGACATCACCGTCTTCCCACTCCGTTACTAGCCCAGTCCATGTCTCTGATTTCCAAGCGCTCGCCCACTACGACCAAGGACTCAAGCTTTATTATCAACGCCAATTCCCCGAAGCCCTCAAACTCTTTAATCAAGCGTTAGCGATCGACCCTCTATGTTATGAAGCCTTAAATGCTAAAGGGGCGACGCTGGCCTTTCAGGGAAACTATGATCAAGGGCTTGCCCTTATTCAGCAAGCTCTTGATCTTAACCCGGCCTTTGTTTATGGCCATTTCAACCAAGGTTTGGCCAATGAACTGGCTGGACGCTGGGACCTAGCGATTGCGTCCTATCAGAAGGCTTTACAACTCGATACTCGTGATACCTGGAGCTATTACGGCATCGCAAGTATATACGGGCGTCAAGGGAACATTGACAAAGTCCTAGAATATCTTCAACCGGCAATCACCCTCGACTCGGATGTCAAGGAAGTGGCTCGTGACGAAAAAGATTTTGCCCCCGTCCAAAAGAATCCCCGTTTCCAAGCCCTCGTCAAACCCTAGGCTTACGCTAAGAGCGTCTCCAAACGTTCAACAAGCCCCGCAAAGACCTGGAGTGCATTCCGTACAGGAACAGGAGTCTCCATATCGACACCGGCTTTACGCAACAATTCAATCGGATAATCTGAACTCCCACCGCTCAAGAACTCTAAATACCGAGTAACCGCTGGGGCACCTTCATCGAGAATTGCCCGTGCAAAGGCTGTTGCTGCAGAGAAACCTGTTGCGTATTTGTAAACATAAAATGCATTATAAAAATGGGGGATACGGGCCCATTCTAAAGCAATTTCTGGATCAAGGACAACCTCTGGACCATAATAAGTTGAATTCAACTCACGGTAGATTTCGGATAGACTATCTGCCGTTAAAGCCCCACCCTCTTCCACCACGGAATGAATCTTCTTTTCATATTCAGCAAACATAGTTTGCCTGAATATGGTACCGCGGAACTGTTCAAGATAATGATTAATCAAATACGCCAAAATCTTTTCATCTTTCGTTGTTTCTAAGAGGTGCTCCATAACTAACGCTTCGTTCAAGGTCGAAGCAACTTCAGCCACAAAAATCTTATACCCGGCATAAAGATGAGGTTGGGTGCGATTGGAAAAATAGGTGTGCAGCGAATGCCCCATCTCATGAGCGATGGTAAACATAGAATTCAAAGTATCTTGATGATTTAGAAGAACATACGGATGGGCACGATAAGTGCCCCAAGAATAAGCTCCGCTCGTCTTTCCTTCATTTTCATAAACATCAACCCAGCTCTTTTGGAATCCTTCTTCCAGAATTTTGATATACTCAGAACCCAAGGGACGTAGGCCCTCAATTACCATGTCTTTGGCTTCTTCATAGGTAATGGTCATCGTCGTTTCAGGAACAATGGGAACATAGATATCATACATATGTAATTCGTTAAGTTTTAAAGCCTTTTTGCGCAGTTGGATATACCGATGCATCTGGGGTAAAAATTCGTGAACCGTATCGATCAGAGAATCATACACTTTCATTGGAACACGATCATCATCTAAGGAGGCCTCCAAGGCCGAAGGATAGTGCCGTACTTTGGCGAAAAAAACATCGGCTTTTACACTGGAATTCAAGGTGGACGCCCATGTATTCCTTTGCTTCTCATAGGTACGATAAAGTGTCTCGAAGGCTGCTTTTCGCACGCCTTGTTGATGGCTTTCCATGAACTGAATAAAGTTTCCCTTGGTTAATTCTACTGATTGGCCCGCTTCGTCAACAATACTCGGAAATTTAAGGTCTGCATTATTGGCCATTGAAAAGATTGCCCCCGGGGCCTCGGCCAATTCACCGACTTCCGCTAACAATTTTTCCTCTACTGAACTAAGAATGTGATCTTTCTTACGCAGAATATCTTCAAGCGCCTGATGATACAGTTTCATTTTTTCAGACGTCTCGCGAAATTCCTTCAGTCGTCCTTCCGGCATAGCTAACAATTCCGGGACCAGGAAAGAGGCCGCGCTACTTACCTTTACAGCAAGGGCTCCTGCGCGATCTGTAAACGCTTGATAGGTGGCATTACGGTTATCCTCATCTCGCCGCATGCGAGCGTAAGAATAAACATCTTCAATTCGCAAACTTAAATCATCCATCCACTCAAAACAGGCGACTAACGTATCCGGGGCATCTGCTAAATGTCCAACGAATTCACTTCCTTCTGTTAAGAGCTTTTCGACCTGGGTGAACTCCTTCTCCCATTGATCATTATCGGCAAAAATGTCCTCCAAATGCCACTTGTTGGCCTCCGGAATTTCATCCCTAGACTTCAGGCGTTGTTGTTCCACAGTTTTCCCTCCTAGAATTTAATCTCCCTTATTATATACAGGAAAAAGAGAATTTACCATTTCTCAGAAACTTGATTAATTTCGAGACACCCACCTCTTGTAAATGGGTGTTCCGATTTTCACTTCGGTTATGCCGTGGAAAAGAGGACCCAAGGTTGGGTCCTCTTTTCTATATCCACATCCAATACTTCATTTTTTCTTCTACCAGGTGGAGTACGGTCTTCTACCAAGGTTTAAGTTTGAATATTCACGGTCTTCGGTGATCTCTCGATGCGTATTGACCCACTTTGGAAAACGCAAGGGGTACCCTATCTCTGGAAACTCAACATCAACCGTGATTAATCCGTCGTTTTCTCCCTGATAAACATCAATTTCCCAGGTGAGGCCTTCGAAAGGAACTCGATACCGAATCTTTTCAATTGGCGGGACAAGCGATAATCGTTTCAAAGTGGATCGCTCTTCAGAAGACGATTTCGGGTTGAGTGTTTCAAATTCGAAGCGACTACCATCCTTACGATATTCCTTAATCGTAATAACGATCGAATCATTGAGAAATCGATACCGTATTGATGGATTTTCACTTAAATACCCTTGGACAATATCTTGTCCATTCTGAAGTAATGGCAAGTGCTCCTTCAAAACCAAAAATTTTTTTTCAATTTCTAAAGCCAACCCATCATCCCCCATAGTTTGAATTCAAAGTCATCAACTTTTCTCTTGTACAAAATGAAACAGGCAGCGTACGTTCCACTGCCTGTTTCTCCACCTATCCCCTGGAAGGTTTCCCAACCTTCCAAGCTTTATTCTACTCGATCTCAGCCTCCTTCGCAAGTGAGTTACTTATAACACTTGCGGTTAATGTCACCCTGTATTATAATTAGCGTGAATTCTTGTCACTTGATGTTCATACACTCAATCGCCAAGAATAGTCAAGAACGACCATGAAAATAGTACTGTGAGGCCTGACTCGTCCCTAGAGCGGATGGGGCAGATTTTTTTTATTTTATTCACTGTGAGGAGACAGCATTATGAAAAAGATGGGTTTTTTAGGACCGAAGGGGAGTTTTTCTGAGGAGGCAATCCATTTATTTTTAGCCACTCATTCTGAATTCAAGGAAACACTGCCAACCCTTATACCATTCCCAACAATACCACGTTTACTACTTGCCTGTAATGATATGGAAATTGACTGGGCCTTTGTTCCCTTGGAAAATTCAACCGAAGGGCAAGTAGGCGTAACTATGGATACGCTCGGTCAGACTGAGCATATCTTTATAACCCATGAATTCGTCCATCCGATTGACCAATGCCTTTTAACGCAAGAACCTATGCCGCTTGAACAAATCGAACGAGTTTATTCTCACGAACAAGCAATAGGTCAATGTCGTGATTTCTTAGATAAACACCTTCCCCAAGCCGAACAGATCCTTTGTCTGAGCACGGCTGAGGCAGCTCACAAGATTTCCTCGGTCCGGGAAAACTGGGCAGCCATTGGACCCCGCCGAGCAGCCCACCTCTATAATCTGCATCTTCTAAACGAACGCATTCAAGATGTCATGCTGAATGCCACACGCTTTGTACTCGTCAGCCCTCAGCTAGCGGACATGTCCAATGGGGAAGATAAAACATCTCTGTTAGTTATCTCAGAGAATACATCAGGGTCATTATACCGTATCTTAGGCGAATTTTCCAAACGCCATATCAACTTAAGCCGGATTGAATCCCGTCCCTCAAAAAGAAAACTAGGAGAATACGTCTTCTTTATTGATGTGGACGGTTATGTCTTTGCTCCGCCCATTCAAGATGTACTGTGGGCCCTTAAAGAAGCCAACATCTCCGTGAAACTTCTGGGTTCCTATCCCAAGGCACTGCCCGATGAAGTTATATTTTAAAGCGAGAGGATTAAATCCTCTCGCTTTTCACCTAGAAACTCATATAAACATTTTTTGAAGTAATTCAGCAATCCCTTCCGGCTCACTTACCTTAACTGCTTTTTCCGGCTTTTGATCTAACCCTTGTAACCCCATAGGTATTTTCCATCCTGTCAATTGACTCAAATAGTCAAGGGCTTCCCATTCGTCTTTCCAGCTCTTATCTTGCTCTCCCTCTAAGCCTATTAAGACGTTCGAGGCAAATTTAAACGGACTTGCCGTTGAGGCGATCACTGTATAGGTTTGATCGTTTGTCGCGGCGAGATAATCGTTATATACTTTCATAGCTACGGCTGTGTGAGGGTCAAAAACATACTGATAGGCTTTATAACTTTGGGATATTGTCGCTAGAGTTTCCTCTTCATCCGCCCACCCGGCATAGACTGTGTCTTGACATTGTTTTAATGTCAATGGATCGACTGTGAACGTCCCTTGATTTTTCGCATCATACCAGGTCTGAATTTGCTCCGCATTTCGCCCACTCATTTCATATAGAAAACGCTCAAAATTACTCGATACCAGAATATCCATTGAGGGAGAAATCGTTTGGAAAAAGTCTCGTTGACTTTGATGAACCCCAGTTGCGAAAAAATCTGTTAAGACATTATTCTTATTTGAAGCACAAATAATTTGGCCAATTGGGAGCCCCATGCGCTCGGCATAATAGGCAGCTTGTATATTTCCAAAGTTTCCCGTAGGAACCACTACATTCATAGTCGCCCCAGGGGCAACTTTCCCCTGTTCCACCGCCTGTAAATAAGCCCAGAAATAATACACAATCTGCGGCAATAGCCGTCCCCAGTTGATAGAATTAGCCGAAGAAAAGATTAACTTTTTCTCCAATAGCTGTGATTTTAAAGTTTCTGAGGCAAAAATACGCTTCACTGCTGTCTGGCACTGATCAAAGTTTCCCTTTACCGCAACGACATGGGTATTTATCCCTTCGGTCGTTGTCATCTGACGTTCCTGAACAGGACTCACTCCGCCCTCGGGGTAAAAGACAACAATATGCATGCCTTCTCGGTTTTTGAACCCTTCCAAAGCGGCCTTCCCTGTGTCACCGGATGTCGCCACGAGGATTAAGACGTCTTCCTCACGGTCAAACAGCTTAAGGCTAACTTTCAATAAGTCAGGCAACACTTGCAACGCCATATCCTTGAACGCCGCCGTAGGCCCGTGCCAAAGCTCCAGGACTCCAAAATTCCCCACAGAAACCAAAGGTGCAGGGTTAGGCCCGTCAAACGTTCCATCTGAATAGACGTCTACAATTTTGGAGAGGTCGGACTCCGAAAAATCAGGTAAATAAGGGGTCATGACACGCTTGGCGACGTCACGATACGGTAACCCTTTGAGGTCTTGCCAATTTAAAGTGGGAATGGTTGAAGGAACAAAGAGCCCTCCGCTTGGTACCATTCCTAATGTAATTGCTTGCGCTGCCCTCTGGCCGGAAAGATTACCCCGTGTGCTTTCGTACAACTGCTAATACCTCCTAGACATTCTACTATTAGCTCATTATAAGCTATTCGCTGTATATTCGCCACCATAGACAATTATCCTCCCTATAAAGACACAGATGTCTTCATGAGATTCATAAGTTCAGTTTATATTCCGAGACATTAGGCATATGAAAGAAAATAACAAGTCAAAGATGCCAGTCTATTTTGTGTCATACTGGCTGGTTATTTTCTCGAATGTGCCTATCATAGAGGAAAGTTTAAATCTTCTGTAGAATATCATGTAAATACCTCTAAAAAATTCGAAAGGCGGGCCAGGAATGTCAGATTACACAATTCGCAGATATCGCCAGAGCCTGATTCTTGGACTCATTGTGGTCGTTAAAAAGCTTTTTCCGAACGAACAATTGAAAATTGCTCACTCTATCTTGGATGGCGTCTATTGTGAGCTTGAGAACTCCCTACTCTCTTCGAGAGAAGTCCAAAAAATCGAAGAATATTTACGAGACTGGGTTCTTGCTGATGAGGCAATCTCGTGTGAGACTGGGGAAGATCGTTTATACCATTGTCATCTAGACAATTATGAGATTAATACGATCTACCCCCCGCTTGAGCGCTCAGGATTCTTAGAATTCTTTAAATTGATCCATTTCTCACCCGGTTTTATTTTACTCTTCCCTAATGCCAATCATCCTGAGACCCTTTCCCCGTTTACGCCTCCAGAAAAACTCTCTTCAACCTTTTCCGAAACCCAAAGTTGGTTAGAAAATTTGCACCTTTCCAAAGTTCAAGATGTAAATGCAATTATCACGGCAAAGTCTTCTCAGGAATTAATCTATTTGGCGGAAGCCTTACATGAAAAGAAAATATCCTCGATTGCTGATCGTATTTTTGAGCATCGCTCTAACGTTCGTGTCATCCTTATATCAGGCCCCTCTTCGTCGGGCAAAACGACGTTTGCCCAACGCTTGTCAACTCAACTTCGCGTCAATGGTCTACGCCCAGTTGCCCTATCTCTCGATAATTACTTTTTAGCGCGGGAAGATACCCCTCGTGATTCCTCCGGGCAATACGATTTTGAATCTTTAGAAGCCTTGGACTTACCGCTACTCGCTACCCATTTGAGTGCCCTGATTAGTGGAGCAGAAGTTGAAACACCAGTCTTTGATTTTGTAAACGGTAGACGATTCCCTACCGGAGTATGTATGAACCTATGTCCCGATGAGATCCTGGTTGTTGAAGGTATTCATGCTCTAAATCCGTGTTTGCTTCCTTCCCTAGATCAAAGGCAAATGTTTAAGATCTATGTCAGCGCCCTTTTTCAACTCAATATTGATGCCTATAATCGAGTCCCCACAACAGATGTCCGCCTCATTCGCCGACTTGTTAGGGACGATAAATTTCGTGGGATTAGACCGGAACGAACCTTAGCACAATGGGAAAGTGTACGTCGCGGGGAAAACAATAATATCTTTCCTTATCAGGAAGAAGCTGATGTGATGTTTAACTCTAGCCTATTGTACGAACTTAATGCACTGCGCCCCTATGCTGAACATTTATTGATCTCCATCACACCGGAATGCCCTTATTATAAAACAGCCGTCCACCTCTTGACCCTTCTCTCATTTTTTAATCCGTTGGACATCTCCGCCGTGCCCTTCAACTCGATTTTACGAGAGTTTTCGGGTGGATGTGCCTGCGACGTTTAGAGATTGTTAACCCTAACAGCATCTAAAGCGCGAAGAGAGATTTTCTCTTCGCGCTTTAGATTTAAGTGATCCTCTTAATAGAACTATTTGTCGCAGGCGAGTTTTCCTGCATTGGCATAATTTTCCTTAGGCATGTCGCGAATGATAATCGTCACTTTTTCTGCAGGTGCCCCGATGGATTCCACAATAGCCTGAGTGACTTTTTCTACGAGTAATCTTTTCTGTTCAACTGTACGGCCTTCTAATAATTCGACTTGTACGAATGGCACTGTTCTCACCCCCCTCCCACCTGATTAGGTTTATCCATTTGTTTCAAGATTTCTTGGGAAACCTCTGAAATTGAGAAGGTAAACTTACGACGCTCGGCGAGCTGGTAAATTCGTTCCGGTTGCTCGATCAGTTGATCCTTTTCTGTGCGCACACATCGTTTTATAGCATACTCTAACCGAAGGGCATCGCTCCATGTGCCTACCTCCCAAGCTTGTACCAATGAAACCGGACGGTGTGAGGCTGTATATTTTGCCCCACGGCCTGATGACCCGCTGTTATGTTCGCACGCCCTCCGTATGAGGTCTGTCGTTGCGCCTGTATAGATCGTATTGTTACCACATAGTGCAAGGTATACCCAATAGCCCACACTTTACTCCTCCGGCCAAAACTCAAGAATAGGACGACTTGATAATAAATTCAGCTCGTAGCATAAATCCAGGTATTTCTTCAGTCCTGAAACCAACGTATGATCTAAACCATACTTAAACTGGTTAAAATAATCTCTCCAGAAATCCAGAGATCCTCCGAGCATATTTTGACACGTCAAGACAATGTCCTCCATGTTGCACAAGGCCTTAGTCTTAGCATCTAGGAGCAAACGATAGACGATCATTAGTTCTTTCTCCCGCTCAGAAATCAATCGTTTAGGGAAAGCCCAAACAGCATAGGTCATCGAGCAACCAGTGTGATGAAGCCATTCTTCACCTAAATCATAGATATAACAATCTGGCTTATTAAGTGCCGCTTGAATAGCTGCATCGGCAATCAAAAGTGCCGCATCTGCCTTGGCAAGCATCCCCTGAAGATCCGAGGGCATAGTCAAATAACGGGGAGCTACTCCGTAGTAATGCTGGAGCAATATCTTCGTCAGATTTACAGAGGTTGCTGAGGTATCTGTCAAAGCAACGATCAAACCATCTAAATCCTTAAGCGGAACTTTCGAAAATAAAAGAATCGACCCCACTCTTCCTTGCGTGGAGACCGAAAGGTTAGGCAAAATTGCATAATCTTGCCAATGTTCTCCATAAGAAAAGGCACTAATTGGGGCCATATCAATCCGTCCATCTGCTAGCATAGCATTATGCCCCGTAGGTTCCGCCGTAATTGACTCCAGTAAAGGATGCTCTCTTGACAGAAAGTGAAACATCGGCAACATATTGGTATTCGGGTTATGTCCAATGCGAATCATACTTGTACCCCCAAAAAATCACTTTAAAGTATTACGTAATTCCCCGATATTTTGAATCTTGACGATGACCTCATCACCTGCTTGCATCGGCCCTATCCCCTCCGGCGTACCAGTGAGCACTACATCACCAGGGAGTAACGTCATGACTTGGGAGATAAAGCTCACGAGTTTTGGCACTGAACTTATAAAATACTGAGTGCTGGAAGACTGTTTAATTTCACCATTGAGCAAAAGTTGAATGTCTAACTGGCTTGGATCGATATCCGTTACAATCCAAGGACCGATCGGGCAAAACGTATCAAACGATTTCGCACGGGTCCATTGACCGTCTTTCTTTTGCAAGTCTCTTGCTGTAACATCATTAGCACAGGTATACCCAAAAATAGCCTTCGCAGCTTCATCTTCAGAGACATCTTTAATGGTACTTCCAATGATCACGGCGAGTTCTGCTTCATAGTCCACTCGCTGACTAACCCTAGGGTAGATGATATTCGTATTTGGTCCGATGATACAGGTTGGTGGTTTCAGGAAAATAACCGGGTCTTCAGGTAATGAATGTTCCATTTCTTGAATGTGCTTAACATAATTGAGCCCAACACAGACCACTTTACTGGGTTCTACGGGCGCGAGCAAAGTGACTTCATCCAAGGATAACCATTTATCAGTCGGTTGGCTTTCGAGGTCAAGGAAAGCTTTATTTAGAAGTCGCACCTTCTCTCCGTCAATGAATCCATACTTAACCTCTTGATCACGATTCCTAAAGCGAATGTATTTCATTACGATCAACCCTCTCTATTTTCCGATTGCCCGTCTCTTCCTATACTCTTTAAATGCTTTGACTCTGGTATGCCTTACAAGCGAGTGTAACTGGACACTCCTCACAATGCGGTTTCCTTGCAATACAGATTCGCCTACCATGAAAGATCAAAAGGTGATGGACCAGAGACCATCTTTCTCGAGGGAACATACACATTAGTTCTTCCTCAACTTTTTCTGGTGTTTTTCCCTGGGCAATTCCCAAACGGTGAGCAACCCGAAAAACGTGCGTATCAACTGCGAGTGCCGGAATCCCAAAAGCATTACTGACGACTACATTGGCCGTTTTACGCCCGACACCTGGAAGTTTTCTTAACGAATCTATCTCCTCTGGTACCTGTCCTGCGAAATCCTCAATGAGTACACTGCAGGCCAGAAGAATATTTTTAGCCTTATTATGAAATAAGCCTAAAGAGCGAATTTTGTTTTCAAGTTCTACTGGTCCTAAAGCGATAATTTCTTCAGGAGTCTTCGCTTCAGCAAACAGGGCGGCCGTGACAAGATTTACTCGCTCATCCGTACATTGAGCGGATAATATTGTGGCAATTAAGAGTTCAAAGGGCGTGTTATACTCGAGCTCACAGTGAGCATCGGGAAACATCTTCTGCAAGGCATTAAAGATAAAGTTAGCTGTATCGGAATGAATCTGTGTCATGCCTTAAACCCTCCATTGTACTTAGCCTAGAACTTCTTGAATAAAGATCGTGCGCTTTTCCACCATGTTATATTCTTTCATCGCATTTGACCCAAATTCTGATTCATCAAAGACTCGCACGACAGGCCTAGCTGGCATACTTAAATTTTGATCGACAACCACCCCAATTTCCTGGGTATTTAGGCGCACAGTTACCCCAGTGGGATAGGCCGCAATATTCTTAAGGAATAGCCGAACCATTTCTAAAGGGTAGAGTGTCCCTGCTAAACCCATTAGGATTTCGCATGCCTCGTATGGCATCATCCGCTTTACACCACTATAGTCTGAGGTGAACTTGTCATAGAGATCTGCAATCGCTACGATCTGTGACAAAGGGTGGATTTCCCCTTCTTTGAGTTGCCGTGGATATCCTGTGCCATTCATATGCTCATGATGCTGAAAAGCAATGTGCGCGATAACTAAACTAAGATCTTTTCGTTTTCGAAGATCCTCAAAACCCAATGTCGTATGTGTTTTAAGAAGTTCTCCTTCTTCTGGGGTCAAATTAGTCCCCCTACTTATCAGTTTAGGATCCAACTGTACCTTACCAATATCGTGGAGTATAGCGCCAACAGCCAAGGTGTCTAGTTTTTCTCGATCTAAGAGCATGGCCTTTCCTAAAACCGTTGCAAGAACACAAACGTTTACAGAATGGGCAAACATCTGGTTGTCTAAGCTACGCATATCCATCATGCTTACAAGAATATCTTTCTTAAATAATATTTCCTCAACAATATTATTGATAACCCTTTTTAACTCAAAGCCGTCAAGATTCTTTCCTAACCGAACAGCCCTGGTGCTTTTCTCCAGGACTCCCATAGCTTCGCGATGATGTTCTTCACTGATCACTTCTTCTATAATGACATCATTAAAACGGTCATCTTCAACATAGAGAATGGAAATTCCCATGTCTCTTAATCTAGCAATGTACAAGGGACTTAGTTTAACTCCTTTTCCCAACAGGACCCTTCCAGAACTGGAGAAAATTGTTTTTCCTAAAACGTCTCCAATCGTTAACGCGTTAACGCTTACTTGCCGCACTTTAGATCTTTTGCTCCTTCCTTTCGCAGCATCATTTTGGATACCCAAATATGATACAATCCTACACCATTTTTTACTTTTTTCCCAGTCACCCTACTTAAAGTGATGACAGATACTGACGAAGTGATATACTTAAAAACAAATCGACCTATTAAGTGAGGCATTAAACGATGTGGTTTAATCTTTTCATTATCTGCACACTCGGCTTCCTGGCTGCAGTAATTGACGCAATTGCCGGAGGTGGCGGTCTCATTAGTCTGCCCGCCTTACTGTTGGTGGGTGTCCCCCCCCATCTTGCACTAGGAACCAATAAGTTTGCTGCTTCCATGGCTTCTTTGAACAGTTCCATAACCTTCGCCCGCTCCGGAAAGGTTCACTTTTCGCTAGTAAAGTGGCAAATTCCTTTCACTTTAATTGGCGCATTCTTAGGTGCTTGGGCGGTTCTCGGTGTCAGCTCAGCTTTTTTGAGCAAAGCTGTCCTAGTCTTAATCTTACTAGTGGGAATTTATACTCTCCTACATAAAAACTTAGGAATGGTGAATAACTTCCAAGGGCTGAATTTCTTTAGCATCCTTGCGGGATGTTTTTTTGCCCTTGCTTTAGGCTTTTATGACGGTTTCTTTGGACCGGGAACGGGGTCCTTCCTCATCTTTTCGTTTATCGCCCTCTACGGATTCGACTTTGTATGTGCCTCTGCCAATTCAAAAGTATTAAATTTCACGAGCAACTTTGCTGCTCTTCTCCTCTTTGCTTGGAATGGGAAGATTGTCCTAGCCTTAGGTATCCCAATGGCCTTATTCATGGTTTTAGGCTCCTACGTTGGAACAAGGCTGGCCATGAATCGTGGTGCAGTACTTATCAAACCGATCTTTATCACGATGTCTTTATTGGTTGCGGTAAAACTTATTTATCAGTATTTATGATATATCATTTAATATACCGTAATCTGCGCTAGATTAAGTGACTCCCTAATAGGAGACTAAGCTGAGCTTAGTCTCCTATTAGGGAGTCACTTAATTATCACTCTACAATACTAACAAGAACTAAGAAAATTTCTCTGAGTGAACTTGCTTACACTAAAACTGAACATTGGGGCTTCGGTGGGGGATTCTACCTCCCTCGCCACTAAGTGTTCCTATTGAGAATGGCGGCTCGGCGATACTCTCCACCGGAGACTATCGTCACCGAAGTGAAAATCGGAACACCCACTTATAGAAGTGGGTGTCTCGGAATTGATTAATTTACTTAATTCTTTTGCAAATGAGAGGTAACTTCCATGAGCGTGCTTCTCGTTAGAATATGCGTCACAATTTCAGGCGTAATGCGTTCTCCAACCCTCAAAATTTCTGTATTGTCCAAGATAATATCTTTCTCCACTCGTTTTCCAATGAAATATTGAAGTTGACGTTGTTCAAAAAGATTAAACCCGGTTTCTTTTTCTTCAGCATCTACTTCTTTTGCCTGATTTACTCTTTGTGCATAATCTATTTCGCCTACAGGATCTATCGGTCCTGCAAAATCCATATCTTCATCGGAATCTACTGCTCCTGTAAAATCTATATCTTCATCGGAATCTACTGCTCCTGCAAAGTCTATATTTTCATCGGAATCTACTGCTCCTGCAAAATCTATATCTTCAACAGAATCTGCTACCCTAGTAAAATCTATTTCTCTAATAGAGTTTGACGTTGCATCTTGTATCGGAATCTGATTTTCACTAGGAGCTTCTACACTACTTTGATTCGGAACGGTCGACTCCCCTTCAACAATGAGCAATTCTTTACCCAATGTAATGACTTGCGCCACCCCAACTTCATGCATTTGGTCCTCAGATTCAAATAGACAAACAACAATATGACCAGTTTCCTCATCGATAAGTATCTCTTTCACTTCTCCGATAAGTTGCCCCTTTTTAGTCAGAACCTTAGTTCCTAACACACGGATGTCTTGCTTTAATAAATCCTGTGCCTTTTCATTTTGGGCAACATCTTGAATGACCTCTGGATTAAGAATCGTAACCGCGAACTCCCCAAGACCCAAAATATCCTTAAAGGCAATGACTTTCGCTCCAAAATAATCCGCGGCTTGATCAATAATCACAAAATCTAAAGATTTTCCTTGTGGGTTAATAACAATATCCTTAACTACTCCCACTTGACTTCCGTCTGAAATAGCGATAATGCGCAACCCAATAATTTCCTTTGTCGGCTTCATTAGCAAACTAGCCCCCTTAATTATACTACGTTCTGGAAATCTTCTTTGCTTTGACTTAGTCTTTTATACTTTCGGCCAGAACATACCCGAAATTAAGAGAAAACTCATGACAATAACCAGTAAATCCATCTTTCCTAGCCTAAGAGCCCAATGAACTCGTTCAGCTAACGCTGAACATCGGGGCTTCGGTGGGGATTACGATCATTACTTTGAATTCGACAGAAACCCAAATTTTCCTCCTTACTTTCAAAAGGACCTATTAATTTACACAAATTCTTTAAATCCAAAGCTTATACCTACCCTTTTGTATAAGTTAAATAACTAAAATACCACTTTCCGCCAAGAAGAAGTGGTGTTTTTATTATTTAATGTTTTCTCACCCCCAAATTACCCCTTGACTCTCGTAATACACTTGTTTCCTAGTAAAATCATCGATCCACTTTTTGAACAACTCGGTTTCTTGTTCAGGAACATGGACTAGAAGCTTGATAACGTCACTAAACCCTTCTTTTTTAATACCCCAGTTATGTTGATCGAACTGATACTTAAGTAACTCAAACCATTCATAGGGCACACGCAATGCAAATATCTCATAAAGGGTTAATTTCTTTAAATCAGTCTCAAGTATAACCTGTCGCGCAGTTCCACCATAAGCTCTAGATAGGCCCCCCGTTCCCAGAAGTATTCCTCCAAAATACCTCACAACAACCAATAAAACATTCCAGACATTCCGATGTTGTAAAAGATCCAGCACTGGGCGTCCACCTGTTCCTTGTGGTTCGCCGTCATCCGAAGACTTCTCGATAAATCCATCGTGCAAACGATAGGCATAGACGTAATGACGAGCATTCGGATAATCTTGGCGAATCTTTTGCATAGCCTGCTCTAGTTCCTCTAACGTCGATAGTGGAACTGCAATACCAATAAAGCGGGATTTATCAATTACCTGTTCCCTAGTAATCACCTGGGCTAACGTATAAAAACCTGCCACTTTTACATCCCCTGTTTCTGATCTGAACTTACATAATTCTATCACAAAACAGATAATAGCGTTGTGAAATTTCACAACGCTATTATCTGTTTCAAATGTGGCTTGAGAGATTATTACGATCATTACATTCTGGCAATCCAATAACCTATATACCCTATGACAACGATACCTACGACATGGAGGACCCACCAGCCTGTACGAAACATCCCCCATGTTCCTAAGTCAATGCGTTCGCGTATGTCAGCCACTAATAATCACCCTTTCGTCAATGTTGGGCACCTTTGGAAATGTCACTGAGGGCATCTCCAGCTTCATTAATATGGATTTTTTCTACGGCTAGATCGCCTATTGCTACGATTCCTATAAGGCTACCACTTTCTAAAACCGGTAACCTACGGATCTGATTTTTAGCCATTAAATCAGCTGCCTCGTGCGCATCTTGATCAGCAGTTACACTAATCACCCTTGTATTCATGATATCCTTAACCGACGTACTAGAAGCATTTCCTCCTACTGCAACAACTTTCAAAACAATATCCCGATCTGTAATGATACCAATTAATTTATTCCCTTCACAAATCGGAATAGAACCCACATCAATTCTCTTCATCAATTTTGCAACCTCAACAGTCGAAGTATCCGGACTAACCCAATCAACGGAACTTGACATAACTTGACGAACTTTCATAATTTTTTATTCCCCTTTCATCACGCTATAATTTTATGCAAAGATAGTTTGGGCATTTTCACAAGAAATAATACAGCATATTTTTAAATAAACATTATCCGAAAATTGCACAGTTATCGCAAATCAGAATTATTACGTCCAAAATGAAGCCCTGCCCTTCGTATTAAATAACAGTTTGAGCGCTCACAATGCTAAGAGAAGCCTCGGTCGAGTCTCGATCCTTTATTGTTCACGAATATCAGAAATTTTGTATCCGTAGGGGCACGATGCTTCGTGCCCTCGTGGTGGAGAAATGACATAGGAAATAGAAGGATACGACGAGAAGGGGCACGATGCATCGTGCCTCTACTATGGTTACGGATACCCAAAAACTTATACTTTCTGATACGTGTACAAAAAACCGCCTAAAAGGCGGTTTTTGGCGAACAATCAGTGTTTAATCTCAACTTTCAAATCAATCCTTACAGGATGGTAAGGGACACTCGTAACAAGAATACTTTTGCGGAATAGTAGCATCAACTTCATTAACTGCCCTGTCTGATTATGCAGGAGGTTCTGCCACATTTTTTGGGGAACATATTCTGGAATTGCTACCGTAATTGTTTCGAAGTTCCCTTGCTTCTCAATTTTATCGATATAATGTAAGAAATCGTGGACGGTGGCACGATAAGGAGATTCCACAATTTCCAACGGAATTTCTATGCGATGTTCCGCCCAATGCTTAAGCAACTTTGCCGTTCGATTTGGGTCTGATGCTACATGAACAGCCGTAACCTGAGGGGTCAAAGCATAAGCATATCTTAAGGTTTTTAAAACAATTAAATTCAGATCATAAACTGGGACTATAACTTTATTCTTAAAATCGGCCAGTTCAACGTGTGACCTTCGTCGTTTTAATTTAGCCATATGCCGATGAAAATCTTCATCGGATTCCGGAGTGAGCTCTAAATCTTCAATTTCGCCCTGATAAACATAACGAATACCACGGAACATCAAAACAAGAAGAGGCATGATCACCAGAATAATCCAGGCGCCTTGAGTAAACTTTGTCGTAATAAAGATGAGCAAAACCAAGAACGAAACGACGCCTCCAAAGCTAAATATTATAAAATCGGACTTCCACTTTTCTCCTCTTTCTTCCCAGGTGTGTTTGGCAAGACCCATGCCGGTTAGAGTAAACGAAATAAACACACCAATTGCGTAGAGCGGAAGCATCATATGAGTATCACCATGGAACACAACAATAAGCAGGCTAGAAACAAGGAACAACGTCCAAATCCCGGCGCCATAAACCAAACGATCCCCTAAGTTCTTAAAATACCTTGGTGTATATCCATCTCGAGCCATTAAGCTCAATAAGATCGGTAATCCGGCATACGGTGTGCTTGAGGCAATAACCAGAATAACCGCGGCTGTTCCCATCAGGACAAAATAGGGAATTGATTTTCCGAAGACAATCAAACCTAATTGATTTAGCACGGTATTTCCTTCAGCTGGAACAATGTGATATGAGCCCGCTAAATAGGTCAAACCTATTAACCCCAGAGAAACAACAATACCCAGAATTAACAACGTTCGAATCGCCCGCTTCTGAGCAGGGTTTTTGAACGCTGTGACTCCATTGCTCACGGCTTCAAACCCCGTTAAAGCCGTCGTTCCGCCCGCAAACGCCCGCGCTAAAATAAACAAGGTCATCCCACTTGCTGAGTTCGTTGCAATATGCCCTGTTGCCACCGACACAGGTGTTACGCCATGAACCAAAATCTCTACCAGGCCCGTACCGATCAAAAGTGCTAAAGTCGCAATATAAAGGTAGACTGGGAAAGCAAATAATCGGGCCGATTCTTTTAACCCCCGCAAATTAACCCAGGCCATAAATAGGATAACCAAACAGTCTGCTAAAACTTTATGTGGTGTTGGGGCCAACCACGGAAAAATCCCAGTCAGGTTCTCAATAGCAGAACTAACACTGACGGCAACGGTTAAAACATAGTCGAGTGTCAAACTCGCACCCGCTATAAGACCATAGTTTACACCGAGGTAAGCTTTAGCAATAGTATATGACCCACCGCCTTCAGGGTATTTCTGGATTGCTTTGCGGTAAACAAGAAAAATACTAATCACCAACAATACGATAGCCAATGAAATTTTTAAAACATACGCATAGCCCAGCGATCCAGCCAAAAGCAGGACATACAAAATCTCGTCTGGTGCATATCCCTCAGAAGAAATTATGTCCGAGCCAAAAACTGGAATCCCTCCGAACACACCGACTTTCGACTCCTCAGCATTTTGTGTTGCCAGTGGATGGCCAAAAATTGAGGTTCGTAGTTTTAGCCACAATAGTCTATTATTATGAGCCATCAGAATTGACGCCTTCTTTCCTGCTACAGTCCGAATATCAATGTTTACTCTTCTATACTAGAAGTATAGTGCATTTTACTCCACTTTGCTGTCCATGTCTAGTAGTTTTTTCATAATTTTCTATTGATTTTGACTTATGTTCTTTTCCACTCGGCAAGTTTATTATGACCGATAATACTTTGCATTCATTCACTCGATTATTAAATAGAAAGGCCTTCCGGGGCATCAATTTTCACACCACCAGAAGGCTTTCATATAATCTATGGTTTTATAAGTTACTTTGTTATACAAGTGAAAAGGCTATTATTTGTTATTTCTGGGCTTTATTCCTGTCACTACAGCAACAACTCCGCCCGCCAAATTATCATAACGTGCTTCACATAATCCGCATTCTGCAAAGATACGGATCAATTCTTGCTGAGACGGAAATTCTCGGGCGGAGTCATGTAAATATTGATAGGCACTAGCTTTTCGTGCCCAAATTTTCCCCATTAAGGGGACAAGTTTTTCGAAATATACCCAATAAGCTTGTTTAAACACAGGGAAAGATGGTTTAGCCATATCCAAGGATACGACCTTTCCTCCAGGCTTAACTACACGTGCCATCTCTCTTATACCTTGGCGTAAATCGGGTAAATTTCGCAATCCCCAACCCACCGTTACCCCATCAAACGAACTGTCTGCAAAAGGAAGCTCCATCGCATCTCCTTGGATAAAATGAATATGGCATGGATTTGAGGATTGTGTCAATGAACGTTTAGCTACATCCAACATTTTTTGCGAGAAGTCTAATCCTGTAACATTTCCTGCATTCCCTACCGCTTTTCCTAGTTCCATGGAAAGTTGTCCTGTCCCGCAGCAAACATCAAGCATCTGCATACCGGTCTTAGCTCCAACTCGTTGCACGGCAATACGGCGCCACCGTTTATCCATCCCCACGCTCATTAAGCTATTCATCAAATCATAATGGCCAGCAATAGAATTAAAAGTCTCTTTGACATAAGTCGCTTTATCTTTACCACCAAAATCCATAATTCTACTCCCTATTCCCTTTGTTCTTCATGTTCGTAATAGTATTTGACATTTCCTACAATAGTACGCGAACATTGCCCTATTGTCTAGATACGTTCCACTTTATGGACCTTTGATTTGAGATTGACTTTTTTGCAAACTTATCATACTGCAATAACCACTATTCTGCAATAAACAGTGATTACAAAGCGAGACATGGGGTCTGACTAGTCAATCGAAAAAGGAAGGAAACGCTTAGGCGTTCCCTTCCTTTTCTTCACTTTATCTGCGAACCCACAAATGTTTGTCCCCGCTCCGTAAGCACCCAAAATGTGAACGTTTCTGACGATGCAAACCCACACCCTTCACAGTGGCTGCTTCCCTGATTATCACAGCTTGGACTACAGGATTGACCTAATCGTTCGTTACGAATATATCCCATATGTTCCATTTGCTCCAAGGCGCTTTCAAGTTCTCTCACCGAACAGCCAACTTCCTGAGCCAACTGCGTCATTGATAATGATTCCTTGCGTGCTAGTATTTTCATAATGCTTGTTAACATATCGATTCACCCCCAAAGGGTTTATTTATAATTTGTTCACTGAAAACCAAGTGCCAGTCCACCGTGAAAGACAATCCACCCCATGGCAAAACTGAGAATAAGGTTATAAGCAACGCCAAAGCTTGTCCAACCTAGGCTTCCGGATTCCTTATACGTTGTAATGACTGAGGCGAGACAAGGGATATAAAGCATATAAACCACTAAGAAAGTGTAGGCCCTCAAAGGGGTCATTGCCCCCGTCATGGCCTGTGCTATGGACTGCGAAGCGTCTGCGGCGACACCGTACAAAATGCCTAAAGTTGATAATGTCGTTTCTTTAGCAGTAAACCCAAAAACAATGGCGACCATGATCCGCCAGTCAAAGCCTAACGGCCCTCCGATAAACGATAACCAACCTCCCATTTTCCCTGCCCACGTTTCATTCATAGGAACTCCTTGCGGATAAGAGCTCAGCGCCCAGACCACAATTGAAGCCACTAGGATGAACGTCCAAGCCCGCCTGAGAAAAGAGTACGTTTTCTGCCAGGTTGGTAACAGAACATTGCGCAATGTAGGGATATGGTACAAAGGCAGTTCCATGACAAAGGCTGAACGTTCCGTTTGCTTGACAACTCTTCTAAAAAAAAGTGCGGAGAACATGACAAGAGTCATACTTAACAACAAAAGACTTATCATAACGACCGAGCCCCGTGAACCTGGGAAAAATGCTGCCACAACAGCACTCATAACCCCTAAACGTGGAACACAGGGAATCAATGGATTTATGAGCATGGTAATCAAACGATCCTTGGGATCTTCCAGTGTGCGTGTAGCCATAATTCCTGGAACGTTACATCCAAAACCAGAAACCAAGGAGAAAAACGATTTTCCGTGCAACCCCATTAGTTGCATAAATCGATCCCCTAAAAACGCGGCACGCGCTAAATAACCACTATCTTGCATAAAGGAAAAGAAGGCAAAAAATATAGCAATTTGGGGAACAAAAGCTAAAACAGCACCAACCCCAGCGAAGATCCCATCTCTAACCAAACTCTGAACAAAGTCAGGTACGTGACCCCATTGCAACACGCTCACGATGACATCAGCGGCCCATGCCATACCTTCGGAAACCGCACCACCAATAGGCGCACTTCCGACAAAAGAACCCCAAAATACTATAGCCAAAACTGCAAGCATAATCGGATAACCCCAAATTGGAGATAGAACCCATCTATCTAATACGTCTGTCCACGTGGGTTTAGCGGGATTTTCGTGCGTTCTAAACTTTGGGAGAATCCGAGAAATATATTGATATTTGGCGTCCGCAAAAGCCATCTCGAAATGATCCTTGCTCCACCCTTCTGCCTCATAAGCCTGAAGCAACTCATTTCCAGGAAGAGCTACCGTCTCTTGTAGTTCGTAATTTACAGCATCTCCAGGATCACAACAGGAATCCTTATTCTTGCTTTTCCGTGACTTCGTGACGCTCGTCTTCCATTCTTGTCCGATTTCCGGATCTCTCTCTAAGCGTTTAAGAGCTAACCACCTCAAGGGGTACCTTGTTGCCCAAGTGGTATCCACCAAGAGAGCTTCCATTGCCTGAATCCTTTGTTCAAGTTCTTCCGGATAAGAGACTTCACCTGGTAAAGGATCGAGTTCCAATGTTCCTACCCGAAGGGCTTCCGTCAAAAATTCCTCGATCCCTTGGCCTTTAGCAGCAACAATTTCAACCACAGGAACATTTAACGCCAAGGCTAGCTCCGCGGTATGGATCGTTATACCAGAGGACTGGGCCAGATCCATCATATTTAAACCGATAACAACGCGAGGGGCAAGCTCCAGAATCTGCAGAACTAAGTAGAGATTCCGTTCAATATTTGAAGCATCAACCATTGCCATTACGACATCTGGTTTTTCGCGCAAAATATATTCGCGTGTAATAATCTCTTCTTGGGAGTATGCGGTCAGACTATAGGTTCCCGGAAGATCAATCATTTCGATTTCCTGATTAGCTCTCTGGATTATACCCGATTTTCGTTCAACAGTTTTTCCAGCCCAGTTTCCAACCTGTTGGTTGGAACCAGTTAAGGCGTTAAAAACCGTACTCTTTCCAACATTAGGATTTCCCACAAGGGCTATCTTCATTGGTTTCATTGGCCGCCCTCCCCCTATTAAGCTCATTAATCTGTCCTAAGCGGCAAAACTACAACTCAAATAAGTTTATCCTGTATAAGGCTTTAACGACTCGCTAATGGATGTTCTATGCGTTCCAAATATGTCTCACTAAGCTTAATTTTGGCACATTCTCCTCGGCGCATCGCTAAATAGTACCCTTTCAGTCGAATTTGAAGTGGACCACCAAAGGGAGCACAACGGACAATTTCTAGCTCAACCCCAGGAACGATACCCATATCCATCATCCGGCGACGCAAGGCGCCCCCGCCTTCAATACGTTCAACGCGTGCCCATTCCCCCGGTTTCAAATCTCCTAATGATCTTTCCATCGTCCATCACTCCCGCCCTTTTGATAACCATTCTCACTAAAACCCCGAAAAATAATTGAGAACTTATCTCATTTGTACCTAGCATACTATTCTTTCCCGACCCTGTCAATAGGAATTAAAAAAAGGCCAAGGGCTAGACCCTGACCTTTTGTTATTTTCTAGTAACGGCGCATGGATTGGAAGCACTCGCGACAATATACTGGTTTTTCACCAGAAGGTTGAAAAGGCACTTCTGTTTCTACGCCGCAGTTTGCGCAGACTGCAGGAAACATTTCACGTTGTGGACGACTACCACTACTGCCAAAACTGCCGCCGCCGTAATTATTGCGACCTCCACCGTTTTGTTGCTTGCGAGCTTGACGGCAAGCGGGGCAGCGAGTTGGATCATTTTCGAATCCCTTTTCAGCAAAGAAATCTTGTTCACTCGCCGAAAATACAAACTCCTGGCTGCAATCGCGGCATGATAATGTTTTGTCTTGGGCCATAATAACTCCTCCTTATTGGGTGTTCCTTGTAGCGTTGAATCCTTCACAAATTTTCATCCGTTCCACCCCAATAAGGTCCGATAATGGATTCCAATTATAGCTAGGACCAAGTCTTAACAAGCACATGGTCAGTATAGCAGTCCGTTTGCCCAGAAGCAAACTGAATCTTCAACATATTGTTTGCTTTAAATATTGAGATATTTATAAAGCCAATAGATAAAGATTTTTAAATACAAGTTTAAAGAAGATTCACAGTCCCATTAGCAAGGATTGTTCTCAACTCCTTTTTATCCATGCCTTGGCCTAAAGCAAGACTTAAAAACAAGCGTACCTTTTCCGTCGACAAATCTGTTGCAAACCAAGCCCCGATTCGTTCAAGGTCTGCCCCCCCACCCGGATATCCATAGACGGGGGCTGTACGTCCAAATAGACAACGCGATGTGATAACCACAGGAATGCCACCTGCGACAATATCCGAAATCTCCTGCATGAGTTGAGGTGGTAAGTTTCCGCGTCCAAAGGCTTCAATCACTAAGGCCTCTGTTTCTTGTTGGACTATTACCCGTATGATCTCTGGAGACATACCCGTATAAGCTTTACAAATAGCGACTTTTGCTAACGTCTTGGGAATCCCGATTTTAAAAGTACGCTCCGGTTGGCGATGCCAAATGACCTCACCGGTGTCAATACTTCCTAAGGCTCCTTTATCGCCCGAATGGAAGGCCTCTACATGGCTGGTATGCAATTTGCGCACGTCACGTGCGGCATGAATTTCTTCATTGAGGGCAATAACTACCCCACGATTGATAGCCCGAGGATTTAAGGCAATGCGCATCGCATTGTGTAAATTACGCGGGCCATCTGAATCACTCTCTGAGGCGTCTCTTTGGGAAGCGGTAAGAATCACAGGTCGAGGGTCTTTGATGGCAATATCTAGGAAGTAAGCAGTTTCTTCGAGCGTATCCGTACCATGGGTAATAATAATCCCTTTTAATAATGGATCGAGTAAAAAGTACCGCTCCACTTCCATTGCTAATGATCTCATATGTTCGGGATCAATATTACAGCTTGCAACATTGCTGAAATCACAGATTTCCCAATTGGCTTCCCGAGAAAGTTCTGGTAAACTCTCCAATAGCTCATTTCCACTAACTGCCGGAACGACTTTTCCGGCTTTGTCCTTTCTCATGGCGATAGTACCACCTGTAGCGATTAGAAGCACTTTTTCCATCTTAATCTCCTTAAGGGATCGATTCCCAAGTATTTTTCAACCTGCTTCAACTAACAATATAAAGATTTTGTCAAACTTCCTTATTTTACCACTATAAAAAGGAAAATTTATTTTCTTCCATCTCATATCTTATCCTAGGAGTATTGCTACTAGCGGAGGAGGAAGTCTATTTGAATTCAAATTGGACACCTACAGCACGACACCTAATGGACAAACGATTGTGGATACTCGGTTATGTTTCCGAAGATTTTCAAGGTGATTTACGCGCAATAGAAACACTTCGACAACAGGGCACCCGCATTGACGTTTATGCGGACTTTGCCTTTCAGCTTCAGTCTGATGGTCGGTTCACTGGCCAAATTAATAAACTTACGCTTCAAGAAGCCATTGCCCGAGGCACCGCTCCCCTTATTCTCTTCCATAATTTTAACGGGAAAACGTTTGATCCGCTACCCCTGCGTTCTGTTTTATCGTCAACAGCTGCGCAACGAAATTGCATACATCATATGATGGATCTGGTTCCTTCCACGGCAGCTGGAGTACATGTTGATTTTGAAGGCGTAGAAGCTGCTTATCGAGTTCCTTTTCTAGCCTTTCTCGAATCCCTAAGAGCGACATTACATGCCCGTGGCTTACTTTTAACCATTGCCATACCTGCCAAGCGTTCTGAGTGGGAAGCCCCAGGCTATGACTTTGCTGACATTGGACGATTATGCGATTCAATTACACTGATGACCTATGACGAACATTTTTCAGGCGGTTCACCCGGTCCCATTGCCAGTTTACCATGGATGATCGAAACTCTCGACTATGCTATTCGCTATATTCCACACGAAAAATTATTACTAGGTATTCCTGTCTATGGATATGATTGGTCCAACGAACCTACAAGTATTGTCCCGATGCGCGATATTCCAGAATTGGTCGCTCATAGCAATGCGCGTATCCTTTGGTCTGACCCAGCAGTTGAACCATATTTTTATTATTGGCAAGGACGTGTTAAACATACGATATGGTATGAAAGTGAACTTTCCACGAAGATTCGCCTCGGTCTTGTCAAGAGTTATCGCTTGCGTGGCATCGCCATTTGGCGTCTTGGTTATGAAACAAGACGTTTTTGGCAAGGAGTAACGACCAAGCTTAAAAGGTAAGTTTGTCTTAGATTTGAATAAATAAATAGAGCATCTTCAATAGAGGATGCTCTAAACGTATAATCAACATCTACTTGTTCTTAAATCGATTAACCCTTATCATTGAAATAATTAGATAGCTATAAAAGAGATGGGGAAATCATCCATGTACGAACTTAAAAATCATACTGAAATCGCTGTCCATCAAGCACTCAAAGATTATCTTCGTAATAACATAATCTCCTGCACTTGTGAACGCTGTCAGGCTGATATTATGGCACTTGCATTAAACCAGTTACCCGCACATTATTTTGTTTCCTCACGTAGCGAGATCATGACGCAATGAGAATCCCAAGCATCTCCAGACCAAGCGCGTGTTATGGCGGATGTTGTCCATGCTGCCCAACAAGTCAGTACTAGACCCTCACACCAACTGGACTAACCCTGTACTTACCGACTATACAGCTAGATTGCATTTATTACGATGATAACAGTTAATACGGCTACTACAAATAATGCCAATACCCTAAAAGGGCTGTTGATAACTGGTTGTATGCGTACTGTCGTCTGTTCGATGATAGCCATACCGTCTCCTCCTCGCTCCTTTCTAGTGTATGAAATGAGGTGTAATTCGTGCTTAAAGCTGAAGAACTTCTCTGCTTTTTGCTTGGAGATTATCAACCCCCATGAGTGAACGGACTGGCCTCAATTAAACCCCATTGAGTTGGAGCTGCCTGGTCTTTCTAGTTGGCTGATGATGCGCCAACATTCTTCCCAACTTATGTTCGACTTACGACGCCAGAAAATCATGGCGGCACGCGTTTTTTCACATTCTTTTTCATTAAGCAGGCTTTGGTTTGGCATCTTCCCTCCCCATGCTTTAATCCATTCTAGATAACATTGAAGCAGTTCAGTAGATTGGCTTTTCAAATACCGGATTGTATAAATACTTGCTAACCAATGGATACTCTCATCGTCCCCGCTCCTAGCATATACTTGCCCATCTAAATCTGCTCCAGCAATTAATAAGAGCAAAAATAGAAAATGAACGCGTACAGCCTGTCTTAAGGGCTCGGGATTAATTTGAGTCATTTCTGCAAACCGCCCTAAGGGCTTGAGAAATATTTTAACGGTGGGTTCCCTATACGAACAAATCCCGAAAGCTGCTAACGGGATCGGGTAAACATCTTCTAAACCGCTCTCTTGTAATTGACCCACTAACTCTCGTTCAGCCTGAACCAAACGTTGTTCTCTTTTTAAAAATTGGTCTGCTGTTTCTTTTAAGAAGGATTCCGCTTCTTTGGGACGGTCAGGAAGGGAATCAGCCCATTCACGCAAGCGAGAGCGCCGTGGCATTAGAATATCAATCAGAGTTCCGGTCTCTTGATGCAATAGTTTAAAACCTTGACGTACGCGCTCAGGATCGCGATATAACCCCCTCATTAAAGTTTCAGCTGCCGAGGGAATTTCCATGGATTCCTCAAACTGCACAATCACCTCTCCATTTCGCTCTGGGAACTTGAGTCCCATGGCCTTCTCAATCTCTAATCGCAATGAAGACACTACTGATCACCCCTTAGCCTTGTCTCTTGTTTCATCCTATGGATTCCGGTGATCATTCAGACCATACCCAACTTAAATTTGACCATTATTCATTGCTTTGTTAATATAAGTAAAATGACATCAGAAACGAGCTGACTAATATGTCTGATCGAACCTATCACGAATTTACCCTCGACCCTTTTCAAGAAGAAGCGCTAGATGCAATCGATGCTGGGAAATCCGTCATTGTTGCGGCACCCACTGGCACAGGAAAAACTCTTGTGGCAGATTACTTAATTGAAAAAGCCATGACTGAACATTTAAGAGTAATCTACACGGCACCTATTAAAGCATTGAGCAACCAAAAATACCGAGACTTTAAAAAGCAGTTTGGTGAAGATGCCGTCGGCATAATGACAGGAGATGTTGTCCTAAACCCTACCGCTCCACTTCTTATTATGACGACGGAAGTTTTCCGTAACCAAGTCATCACGGAAGACCCAAATCTTGAGTTCGTATCTCACATTGTTTTTGATGAGATTCACTGGCTTAATGACGAGGAACGAGGCACCGTTTGGGAAGAATCCATTATTCTTGCCCCACCTAAGATGAAGATCCTAGGTTTAAGTGCTACGATCGCTAATGCTCAACATTTAGTGGACTGGATCAAATCCATCCGCCATGAAGATGTTGCTCTAATCGAAGAAGCCAAGCGGGTTGTCCCATTAGAATACTTTTACTATACCAAAGATACCGGCCTTGTCGACTACGATCAACTTTGGCATTACTATCGCCAGAAACTTAAAGATCGTATTAATGATGAGAATCCCTTTGGCCCAACCACTCATTTAGACCTCATTCGCACCATTCAGCACGACCATCTTCCAGCACTTTTCTTTGTTTTTAGCCGAAAACAATGTTCCTTAAAAGCCATGGAGTTAGCTACGATCGCCAATTATCTTAAATCTCCGGAACGCCGAACGGTTGAAGAGAAATTCCTTCATCTTTTTGGTCCGGAAGCTGACTGGTCGCCTTCGACGCGTCAGCTCAAACGTTTGTGTTCCAAAGGGATCGCTTATCATCATGCGGGATTACTGCCCTCTCAAAAAGTGGTTGTCGAAGAACTTTTCTTGGAACGGCTAATCAAAGTACTCTACTGCACAGAAACTTTTAGCGTTGGGATTAATTACCCCGTCAAAGCTGTTTGTTTTGACTCCCTCAATAAATATGATGGGCGCAATTTTCGCCCGCTTGCGAATCACGAGTTTTTCCAAATGTCCGGTCGTGCCGGGCGACGCGGTCTTGATAAAAAAGGGTTTTCATTTGCTCTCGTTGACTTATCCTATATGGAAAAGAGTCCGCCTCCAAAATTCCAGTTAAATCGCCTTGAACCTCTTACTAGCCAATTTAGGCTGACCTACAATACCGTTCTTAATCTCACGGCCACTTTAACGCAAGAACAAATTGAAATTTATTTTCAAAAAAGTTTTGCCGCCTATAGCTACCAGTTGAACTCCAAACATCTTCACACCGAATTAGCTCAGATTGAGCAACGACTCAAAGGTGCGCAAAGTCATCTCTGCGAAGAGGTTGGCACGTTTAACTGCCCCTTAAAACACCATCCTAAACGTAAGGACTTAGAGAAACTCCGCAAGACGTATAAGGCTTTAGGTCCTCGAAAACAAACCCGAGTGTACGGACGGGAAATGGCCCGTAAAATTCGTGCCTGGGAAAAATTATTATCTGAGTCTCCGAAGAGTTGCCTCTCAGAGCGGCAGGAGAACTGCAAGGATCAAAGCAAAACCTACTTAGTGATGCAACAACGGCATAAAGAACTTCAAGTGGCTTTAGCAGGCCTTCCTGAAGAAAATGCCTTTCTCCATGAATTTGAATACAAAAAAAATCACCTCCGCCAAATAGGGTATTTACGAGGAGATGAACTTTTGCCCCGCGGTACTTGTGCGAGTCATATTTATGTTCAGGAACTCCTAGTTACCGAACTTATCTACTCAGAAGTTTTCCCACAACTTGATGACGATCAACTCAACGCTTTGCTTTCAAGCATCGACTTCGAAGCAAGGAAAAATGATATGTTTCAGCGTGCTGCCGTCTTTGATTCAGCACCCGTCAAAGAGATCTGTGAATACATCCAAAGTATTTGTGGACAAGATGCCATTCGATTCGACCCACGCGTTGCTGGAATTACCTATGCATGGAGTCAAGGTAATACGTTTGTTGAAGTTCAAGCTTTATGTAACCTAGATGAGGGAGATATTATCAGTGTTTTCCGACGAACCATTGATCTCATGCGCCAAATGAGGGAAGCTACAAGCGATTCCGTTCTACGAACCCGTCTAAAAGTATGTATGGAAAAACTCGACCGAGATGAAGCGGCCATAATGGAACTATAAAACAAAAAGGGAAAAGCAAATGCTTTTCCCTTTTATAACCTCTAAATCAATGAACTTTTCTCAGCTAAATGTCTCAATACGTAAAACAGTTACTTGGCAACTTCAAAGTCGCTTTTTCCTGCTCCACAAAGTGGGCAAACCCAATCTTCTGGGATATCCTCAAAAGCAGTCCCCGGTGCAATTCCTGAGTCAGGATCCCCAACTTCAGGATCATAAATATAGCCGCAAGCAGTACAAACATATTTTGTCATTAAATTGCCTCCTCAAATTATAATATATTTAAATTGATATTTATTATAGCATTCATTATATACTTTAGCAAATACTAAGAGCCTAATTCATCACTTTAAGGATCTATTATCTAAGAATATACCGTAATTTTTCAAAACATACGAGCGGAAATTCTCGACACAATAACAAAGTTCACGATGATCACAAAAGCCCACCTCGAGCTTGCCGATTAAATGATGGTGCAAAATATGAACATTCACATATAAATGACTTACCCGCGCGTTTAGGTCTAAGTAGTGCCGTGTCGCGAAATAGAATAAAACGAGCACTGCGCTACTAATGGCCAGCCCATTATTAGGCATTATCCAAGGAATAAGTACTGCCAACATGCCTAAGCATAAAACAATCAGTATCCAGATCATTTCGTGAAGTTTAGCGATTCTCCACTCTTTATAACGGCCAAGAAATTCATAGAACAACTTAGCCATACGCACTGACGGGAACGGCGGATTTATGCTCTCTACCGTTTTACCAAGTACGAATTGGCAAAGGACTCCCAAGCTTATCTTTCCCTTCTTGCTTGCGAATTACTCGATGGCTAAACCCAACTTAACGCGATTCTTAGTTCGTAATTTTAGCTCAAAGAATTTATAAACTCCCTTGAGAAATTAAACGAAAGAGATCATCAAGTTGGCCAGCATAATCTGCCTGCGTCTCTAATTCTAACGTCCCTTCAAAAAACATCTTCATCCCCAATTCTTGACAGACTATATCTTCCGCATGTTCGCTGACCAATAAGCAACTTTCAGGTTTAACACCAAGATTTTCTGCAACTTCCCTGAAAAAACCAAGCTGTGGTTTGCAATAATGAAAGTTATCCAAGGCAGCAATGACTTTAAAATGGTCTGGCGTGAGTCCAGCCCAGCGTATCTGTTCCTCCACAGCAGTTAACGGCATCACCGGATTCGATGCAACAGCGGTCAAAAAACCCTGTTGAATGGCATACTCAACCACTTTTACCCCTTGTGTATTAGCCGTAACCAGGCACCGCAACGCGGGAAAATCCGAAGTATAGAATTCCTCAAAAATCGGCCTGAGGGTCTGAAATGACTGACCTGTGGCTTTAGTAAAATCATCGTAAAATGTTTGCATATTTGTTTGCCCAGGTTTTGGTTCATTTTGTGCAGTTACTATAGATTTCAATAGTTGTTTGGAAAACTTATCAGGTGAGAGAAGATGCGCAAAGCGAGGGGCCAAGATTCCAAGAAAATTCCGCATGAAATCAGCCGTATCTACGTTTGTCAACGTTTCCTCTATGTTAAAGAGAATAGCTTGGATCACGGTCATGTCCTCCTGTTGAGGTCTAAAACACAGAACTATTCATTGTTCCGGTTCTATCCTATATTATTCTCCTTTTCCTCACGAATTCCTTCTAGCACCTGAGATGTTATGATATACAATTATAGTAATTTTATTCATAAAAACAATTTAAGGGTTTTCTGATACTTGTCTAGTATAAAAGAATGCCCTAAAGGAAGGTCATCCCTTAGGGCTCTTAAACAGCTCTCAGTTGTCAACAACGACTTGCTCTGCTTGACAGAGGTGTAATCACTGAGGCTTTCTTCGTTAATATGCTGCAGTCACAATTAACGCCAGACCAATTCTTTTCTTCTATAAGGCTTCAAGAACTAGGCCCTTCCTTGCTAGAAAAAGGCGCGTAGCTTTGATTCCTCATTCGCAAACACCCTTTCTCCTCAACGCGATTTCGCTCGCTTTCGAGGCAATACATTGCCTTACTACTTTCTGGATAAAAGGTTGTCTGTTTCTCTAATTCTATTTCTACATAGTCATTCAAAAGTCCTCGGTTGAAAAAGATAAAATCTCCGCTAATATTGTCAGAATAGGTGCTCATGATTCATGTATTAGGCTTTAAGCACGAACCGCCTTACCGCCTTTACCTCGTGGATTCTTGATGTGCTTCTTGATTTCCACGAGGATTTGGCTGGCATTAAAGATCGAGGAATAGGCTCCACTGAATACCCCAATCAGCATTGCTAGAGAAAAGACTTTTGTAGATTCTCCACCTAGAAAAAAGATCGAGAACAAGGCGATCAGTACTGTAATGACCGTGTTGACAGATCGACGCATCGTCTGCCAAACCGATTTATCCACCATGTCTTCGTAACTGTCCCCGCGCCTCATCTTAGCCTCATTCTCGCGGATTCGGTCAAAGATAACTACGGTATCGTTAATGGAATACCCGAATATTGTCAATACTGCTGCCACAAACGTTGAGTCAATCTGCCATTGGAAGAGCGAGAAAAGCCCCACAACCGCTAAAACATCATGTAATAAAGCGATAATCGCCGAAATAGCAAAGACAAACTGAAACCTAAACGAAATATAAGCGATCATCAATAGCATAGCAATGCCTAACGCCATAAACGCGTTTTGGGTAAGTTCTCTTCCCATTGCCGGGCCTACTTTATCCTCTTTTAGAGTCGTTTTGTCATACTCTCCGACCTTGGTCTGCAAAGCCGTTAGCAATTCATTTCTTTTTGCTTCTTCAAGAGCCACTGTCCGGATCAAAGCACTGGTGTTCCCAGTAGACAATTGCACAGGCCCTTCCAATCCAACCGATTTCATCGTATCCGTAATAGCAGCCTGGGTCACACCCTTCTTAAAGGTCATCTCGATCATCGTTCCGCCTTTGAAATCAATCCCTAAATTGAGCCCCTGCATGAAGAGAGAAATAATCCCTGGAATAATAATCAGAAGCGAAATGGCAAACCACCAATACCGTT
>Ga0209123_1000648_pt1 | contig 41901 bp, 40 predicted proteins | sample BarGraIncu00431A_FD_184500 | JGI IMG/M metagenome (GOLD analysis project Ga0209123, IMG submission 184500) | Arctic peat soil microbial communities from Barrow, Alaska, USA - Barrow Graham LP Incubations 004-31A (SPAdes) (version 2) | ecosystem: Environmental > Terrestrial > Soil > Wetlands >...
AGATATATATAAGAGAGTTCATAATCTAAGTGATATAGATGGTGTAATTGTAAAATCAACTGATACAGATAATGTAAAAGTTACTACAGTTGATATTACAAATGAAAATGGTGAAAAAGCTTTATCTAAAAAAATGGGTACATATATTACTATTGAATGTTTAAATATAGAATATTTATCAGAAGATGAAAAACAAACACTTATATCAAAGGTTGCAGAACAAATAAAATTATTAGTTAAAGATGATCATAAATCTTTAATGATAGTTGGACTTGGAAATATGTATGTAACTCCAGATGCATTAGGTTCTAAAGTAGTTAAATACTTAGATATAACAAGACATTTACTTAAATTTGCTAAGGAATATGTGGATAGTAATACAAGAGAAGTAAGTGCTATAGCACCAGGAGTATTAGGTACAACTGGTATAGAAACTTTTGAAATTATTGAAAGTGTAACCAAAAAAGTAAAACCAGATATAGTTATTGTAATAGATAGTTTAGCATCACAAAGTGTACACAGAGTAGGTAAAAGTATACAACTTAGTAATATGGGTATTGTTCCAGGTGCAGGAGTTAAAAACAAACGAGTAGGAATAAATCAGGAAACATTAAAAATCCCAGTGATTGCTATAGGTGTACCTACGGTTGTTGATATGGCTACAATTACAAATGAAGCTATTGATAAGTTACTCGAAAATAGCAAAAATGAAATAACAGAATTAAATAACGAGAATATTAATGATAAGCACAGTAGCAGTATATTTAATTTATTAAATGATGATAATAGATATAGTATGATAGCAAATACATTAGATACAGAAAACTATATTGTTACTCCTAAGGAAATCGATGAAATAATTGATAAAATGTCTGAGGTATTAGCAAGTAGTATTAATTCTATATCTAAAGTTTAAAACAAGAGAATATAAAGTATATGACAAAAAACATATACTTTATATTTTTTTTATTGTAAATCACTAAGTTTTATTTAAATAAATATATAAAATATTGTATATTTATTAAACAAATGATATAATAGTAGTACTTAAAATTAAGATATATTTGGAAAAATATTTAATTAAGTAGAATAGTATTGGGGTGTTTTTAATGAAAAAGTTAGCTACAAGCATAATCACAGTTATGGTTATTTTAATTAGTATATCTGGAATATATGCTAACAGCAATATTGGTGTAGTAGATGTAGATTATACAGAAAATGTATACAAGTTTAGTGATAATGGTGATATTAACTTACCATTTATAAGAATGAGTTCAGAAAGAATGATAATGGACAAAGATATAAATAAATCTGGAATTTCTTTTGCACAAGAAAATATAAGTGTTGAAAAAAATTTAAAAGGTATACAAACACTTCTTTCATCTGATACTGTTAGAGTAACTGGTAATATGGAATATGGTATAATATCAGCAAAAACAGTTATAATAGAAGGTACAATTGAAAAATCTATTGCAATACTTGCAGAAAATATAATAATTTCAAAAAATGCAGTTATAAAAGAGGATCTATTATGTAGTGCATCTAAATTAGAATTATCAGGAAATATTGAAGGTAATCTATTAGGTACAGTTGAACACGTAGATATGTTAGGAAACATATCTAAAGATTTTAGAGCTCATGTTGGTAGTATTACATTAGGTAAAGATTCAAAAATTCAAGGTAATATATATATAAAATCACAAAATAGTATTAATATAAGTGATAAATATCCAAACGCAACTATTGTATTAGCTCCAAAAACAAATCAAACAGCTATGTTTGATATATGGGAAATGATAAGAATATCGTTGATATTTGCATTATTGTATTTATTAATTTCAAGTAAAACAACAGTTATTAAAAACACTTTAAAGAAAGTGAAGACTTATAAAATAACAACACTTTTATCTGGATTTGGTAGTGTATTACTATTTCCTTTAATAATAATACTATTTTTCGTATTAATTATAATTGGGTTAGGAATATTAACAATTCCTATGACAATAATATATGGTTCGTTTATGATAGTAGCATTTATGTTATCAACATTAATTGTAGGATCAGTAATATGTGAATATATTATAAATAAATATAGTAATAGACTAAAGAGTAAATGGTTTAAATTGTTATTATCATTCATTGTATTCTGTGGATTAAGTGCAATTGTTGAAATACCTAAAATTGGATATACCATGTCATTAACATTATGCATATTAGCTGTAGGTATAGCATTTACAACAATATTTAAAAAAATAAAAGAATAAAATCAATGTAATATTTAATTATAAAAGAATGTGTAACACATCATAGTGTTTACACATTTTTTTTATATAGTTTTGAATAAATAATAAAATCAATTTAGGGATATATATGTAAAATTATAGTGTATTACTTGAAAAGTTATTAAATATATAGTAACATATTAATATATATTTATTTTAGGAGGACATAAATGAAAATGTGGTATACAATAGACACTGAAAAAATAATATCTGAGTTAAATTCAAATAAAGACGGATTGAGTAACAATGAAGCAAAAAAAAGATTAACTCAAAATGGTTATAATAAATTAAAAGAAGCAAAAAAAAGAGGAATATTTTTAAGATTTGTAGATCAATTTAAAAATGTTATGATTATAGTACTTATAATAGCAGCTTTTTTATCATCAATTGTATCATATATGGAGAACGAACCATTAACAGATACAATCATAATATTAGTTGTAGTAATGTTAAATGCAATATTAGGTGTTGCACAAGAGAGTAAAGCTGAAAAAGCTATAGAAGCTTTAAAAAGTATGTCACTACCATATATTAAAGTTAAACGTGATGGTAAAATTTTAAGTGTAAAAGTTGAAGAGTTAGTTATAGGTGACATTGTATTAATTGAAGCGGGTGATTATGTACCTGCAGATATGAGAATAACAGAAAGTCATAGTTTAAAAATAGAAGAATCATCTTTAACTGGTGAATCGGTTCCTGTAGATAAATATGCTGATACATTAAAAACAGAAAGTGATATTGCTTTAGGAGATCGTATAAATATGCTATATTCTGGAAGCAGTTGTGTATATGGTAGAGGTGAAGGTATAGTTACTGAGGTAGGAATGAACACTGAACTTGGTAAGATAGCAGAAGCTATATCTGGTATTGATACAGAGGAAACACCACTACAACAGAAAATGAGAGAACTTAGTAAAATGATTAGTATAATAGTAGTTGTTATAGCAATTATTATGGTTATAGTAGGAATTATACAGGGACGACCTATATTAGATGTATTTATGCTTGCAATTGCACTTGCAGTGGCCGCAATACCTGAGGGTTTAGCAGCAGTTATAACTATAACGCTTGCAGTTGGCGTTCAAAAGATGGCAAAAGAAAAAAGTATTATACGTAAATTATCAGCGGTTGAAGCATTGGGTTCTACAGAGGTTATATGTTCAGATAAAACTGGAACACTTACACAAAATAAAATGACGGTAAGAAAAATATATGTAGATAACAAGTTGATTGATGTAACTAATGATGATGATTTAAGTAAGTTAAATATAGATGTATTTTCGAAAATATTTACGCTTTGTAATGATACAAGATTGGGAGAAGATGATGGACATCTAGTTTTACTTGGAGATCCAACTGAAACTGCATTAATATCATTTGCTGAAAGAATTAACATTGACAAAGAGCAATATGAAAAGATATATAAAAGAGTAGAAGAAGTTCCGTTTGATTCTATAAGAAAAATGATGTGTACAGTAAATGAAGTAGATGGAAAATATATGATATGTACAAAAGGAGCTATTGAGTCAATTATTGATAATTGTAAATACATATTAATAAATGGTGAGGTTAAAGGTTTAACAGAAGATATAAAGATTAATATATTATCAGAAAATTTAAACTTAGCTAAAAATGCCTTGAGAATTTTGGGCTTTGCATATAAATATGAAGAAACTGAATTAATTATAAAAATACAAGATGATATGAAAAAACTTGAATCTGATTTAATATTTGTTGGTATGACAGGAATGATTGATCCACCAAGACCAGAAGCAAAAGAAGCAGTTAAACAGTGTTTTGAAGCAGGAATGATACCAGTTATGATTACAGGAGATAATATAGACACTGCAATAGCTATAGCAATGGAACTTGGAATATTAAAAGATTCTACTCAAGCAGTAACAGGCTTAGATGTAGATAAAATGTCAGATGAAGAGTTACTGAAAAAAGTTATAGATATAAGAGTTTATGCTAGAGTATCTCCTGAAAATAAAATAAGAATCATAAAAGCATGGAAAAAGAATGGCAGAACTGTTGCAATGACTGGAGACGGAGTAAACGATGCACCAGCACTTAAAGGTGCAGATATTGGTATAGGAATGGGTATAGCTGGTACAGAAGTATCGAAAAGTGTTTCTAGTATGATACTTGCAGATGATAATTTTGCTACAATAGTTGTTGCTGTTAAAGAAGGAAGAAGAATATATACTAATATACAGAATGTTATAGTTTATTTACTTGCTTCGAATCTAGCGGAAATTTTAATAATATTTTTTGCTACATTAATGGATAAAACATTACTTTTACCTATACAAATATTATGGATAAACCTAGTAACAGATACAATACCCGCAATTGCACTTGGTTTTGAAAAAGAACAACCAGGTATTATGAAACAAAAACCGAGGAAGAAAAACGAAAAATTCTTTAATTCATTTCTTACTTCTAGAATAGTAATACCTGCTATTTTAAAAACTATTATCATATTCGTATTGTATATGATTGTAGAAAGATCACATGGCGCTGTTATAGCAAGTGGAGCCATATTTGTAACACTAGCTACTATAGAAATATTATTCTCGTTTATATGTAGATCAGATAGACAACCAATATATAAAATTGGATTTTTCTCAAATAAGTATATGGTAATATGTGTAGTTGCAACACTAGTAATTCAATATGCTATGCTTATGATACCAATGACAAGAGAATGGCTTAAAGTTGATACTATTCCATCTGATGTATATGTATTAATTTTATTTATGTCTATAATTTCAATAATTATATTTGAATTTGTAAAACTTATTCTTGCAAAGATATATATTAAAGAAGATATATAATATCATAAAAATAGAAATTAAACATACAATTTACTAAGGTGATTGTATGTTTAATTTTAATATGAGAAATATATTTAGTAATAGTAAATGGAATAATAGAAGCAGCAGGCATGTAGGTGAATATAAAGTAATTGCACAAAGTGAATTATATGATTTTTTGAATCAAGATGTGTATATTTTAGATGTAAGAACAGAAAGAGAATTTAAAAGTATGCGTGTAAGAAACGCTATAAATTTACCATTGTATATGTTAAGTAGAAATATTCAAAGTATCATTCCTGATAAAGAATCAAAAATATTAGTATATTGTATGGCTGGAGACAGAACAAGGCTTGCAATACAAAAATTAAATAGTATGGGATACAGAAATATATATATTTGGGGAAATGGTGGATTAAACACACTGAAACTCAAGGAATTGCTAGAATATTAGCATATATTACAGAAAAATGACAAAAAATATTTACTTTTGTAAAAAAATACAACTTTTTTGTATATAATTTTTAAATTAAATGCGTATAATATTACAAAATTATTGTAAACCTATTTGTGAAATACGTTGCTTAATAAACAAAGAGCAATTCCAAAAATATATTAATTACATTTTTAGTAACAAAAATGTAACAAAAATAATATATAAAAAGTATTGCTTTTTGTTTTCTTATGTTGTACAATATTATCAAGTTGAAAATCATACAATATATAAGTATGAAAATATACAAAAGAGGGTGTTATTTTATGTTAGAATTTTGGAAAAATGAATGGGAATTATTATTAAGTGATTTAACTACAGTTAAAGAAACTATCAAAAAGATGTTTGGCGTAAAAGAGGATTTACTAATGCTTAGTGTTGCGGCAGAACAAGAAGAAGTTGTAGAACCAGAAGTACAAGAGCAAGTGTACGAAAATGATGCAATAGATCATAAGGTTACAGCATATTTCGGTGAAGATATCGATGCAGTAAGACAAAATACAAGTGGAGATAAAACACAACACGAAGTATTAAGAGGATATGCACAATATTTTAAACCATATATATCTAGTCACGAAATGTGCAACAGTGCATTTAGAAAATACTATGATAGACATGTATTGGAAATAGCTACTAGCGATATTCCAGTAGAGCAACTAAGAATTGTTCAAAACAATGTTGACATATTTATTGGTGGACAAGAAGTGTTTGGAGAAAATGGTCAATTTATTGATTCTAGAGTTGACACTATATTCAAAAAAGTTGGAGAAACACAAATATGTAAAATGGTAAGTATCTTACATGATAATACTGATAATTTAGTGAATACACAAGGCGAAAGATTATTTGCTGAATCTATTCATTATATGGTAGATAATGGAATCAAAATCGATAAAGATGGAGATTTAATTAAACCTATAAAAACTGTTTTAGAAGATAAATTAAATAGTGTTCATACAAGTTTAAGAAATCACGAAGATTGGAACGATGAATATCAAAAATTACTTTCTGATGAAAGAAAATATTTATATGCATTAAACAGAATAGAACAATTTGAAACAGAACAAAAAATATCTGAATTTGAATCTAAACTTGAGAGTATTGGTTTATCACAAGAAATATAATAATAAAATATATTAAAAGCTATCTATAATTAATTTTATAGATAGTTTTTTTTGTAATATATGTTTAATATTTTCATTCTTTCCTTGATTTTGTCTTACTTTTATTATATAATTATACTATTGAAAAAATTAGTAAAAACTAGGAGATGTGCGAAATGAATGAGAAATTAAAACAAATAAAAGATTTAGTAGAATTAGAATTAAAAGATTCTATAAAGGTAGAAGATATTGAGAATATTAAAGTAAAGTATCTTGGTAAAAAAGGTGAAATAACTATAATACTTAAAACTTTAGGTCAAATGGCTCCAGAAGATAGAAAAGAAGCTGGTAGTTTAATTAATACCTTAAGACAAGAAGTTGAAAGTATTATTGAACATAATTATATAATTTTAAAGGACAGTGAAATAGAGAAAAAAATCAATTCAGAAAAAATCGATATTTCAATAGACAAATTTAGTGAAGAAATTGGTAATAAGCATCCTTTAACTATGGTTTTAGATGATATTAAAGAGATATTTATTGGTATGGGTTACTCTATTGCTGAAGGGCCTGAGGTAGAATATGCTGAAATTAATTTTGATGCTTTAAACACGCCAAAAGATCACCCTGCTAGAGATTTACAGGATACTTTTTATATAACAGAAGATATAATACTTAGAACTCAAACATCACCTGTTCAAGCTAGAACAATGCGTAATCAAAAACCTCCTATAAAAATAATATGTCCAGGTAGAGTATATAGATCAGATAACGTGGATAGCACTCATTCACCTATGTTTCATCAGGTTGAAGGATTAGTTGTAGATAAAAATATAACAATGTCAGACTTAAAAGGAACTTTAGAGACATTTGCTAAAACATATTTTGGTGATAATACTAAAATACGTTTAAGACCACATCATTTTCCATTTACTGAGCCTAGTGCAGAAGTTGATGTATCATGTTTTGTTTGTGATGGTGTAGGATGTAAAGTTTGTAAAGGTGAAGGCTGGATAGAAATTTTAGGTGCAGGTATGGTTCATCCTAATGTACTAGAAGCTGCAGGTATAGATTCTAAAATTTATTCTGGATTTGCATTTGGTATGGGATTAGAAAGAATAGCAATGACTAAATTTGATATAAATGATATGAGATATTTATATGAAAATGACGTTAGATTTTTAAAACAGTTTTAGAAAGTAGGAAAAAATATGAATGTTTCACTTAATTGGATTAAAGAATATGTTAAATTAGATGATAATTTAGATATAAAAGAAATAACAGAAAGACTAACAATGAGTGGTAGTAAAGTAGAAAAATTTGAAAAATATGGAGAAGTTACAGAAGGTGTATATACTGGATTAGTAGAAAATATAGTTAAACATCCAGAAGATGATAGTTTTAATATTGTAACTTTAAATCTTGAAGGTAGTAAATATACAGCAGTTGCTAAGATACCTGATATAGCTATAGGTGATATAGTTCCTGTAGCTCTTCCAAATGCAAAGATAATCGGGAAAAGTGTCAAAGAAGATTTAGTTAAAGGTATTAAATCACAGTGTATGATTTGTCATATAGCAGATTTAGGTTTAACAAAGGAACAATTTTCAATCGTTAAATCATCAGGACTTATATCATTTCCTAAAGACGTGAAAATAGGTGTAGATGTATCAAAACTATTAGGACTTGGAGATTATATAATAGAATTCGAAATCACTCCAAATAGATCTGATTGTTTATCTGTAGAAGGATTAGCACGTGAATTTGCTGTAACTTTTGATTTAGAATGTACAGAATTATGGCAAGATAAAAGTGCAAATTTAAACTATGTAAATAGTATAGACAATTTAAGTGTAAAAATAGATACTGAAAATTGCGAAAAATATATACTTAACGTTGCTAAAAATATTAAAATAAAACCATCACCATTTGAAATACAACTTAAATTAATGAAATCAGGATATTCAGTTATAAATAACGTTGTTGATATAACTAATTTTGTTATGCTTGAAATAGGTCAACCGCTACATGCTTTTGACAGAGATATATTAAATGGAGAAATAATAGTTAGGCAAGCATATGAAAATGAAAAAATAGTTACTTTGGATAAAGAAGAAAAAACGTTAACTAATAGTAATATGGTTATCGCTGATAGTGAAAAAGCAGTAGCAATAGCTGGTGTAATGGGAGGACTTGATTCTGCAATTAGTAATCAAACAACTTCAATTGTAATAGAATCTGCAAATTTTGTTAGAGGTAGTATAAGAAATACATCTAAGAAACTATTATTTAGAACTGATGCTTCAGCTAAATATGAAAAAGGACTTGCACCTGAACTTACAGAGCATGCTATGAATAGAGTATGTAATTTAATAAACACTTTAGGTATAGGTAGTATTTCATCAGATGTAGTTAATGCAGGTAATTATGTACAAAGTGAGTATAAATTTGAGGTTGAGTATAACAGAATTAATAGTATAGTTGGTACTGAACTTAGTATACCAGAAATAGATAATATATTAAATAAATTGAACTTAAAAGTAGAAGGTTCGGTTGTAACTGTTCCGTACTACAGAGAAGATATAAGAATAACAGAAGATTTATCAGAAGAAATAGCACGTATATATGGATATGATAAACTACCTTCAACAATGCCAAAAACAGCTGCAACATTTGGAGGAAGAACAGATAAACAGTTATTTGAAGATAAAATAAAATCTTTAAGTTTATCATCAGGATTTAATGAGATATATACATATACGTTTTTCAGTTTAGATACTTTGAAAAAAGCTATATCTGAAAATAATAAAAAGTTATATAATCTTGTTAAACTTGAAAATCCACTTAGTAAAGATTTTGAATTTATGAGAACTACTACTGTTTCACATATGTTAGAAGCTCTAGAACGAAATTATTCTAGAAAGAACAGCGATGTTAAATTATTTGACTTAGGAAAAGTTTTTTTAAATTCAGATAATATAATGAAAAATGAATTATGTGATGAAAAATTACACTTAACTTTAGGAATGTATGGAGATAATTTAGACTTCTATAAATTAAAAGACGTAGTTTCTAATATTTTAAATAGTTTCAAAATTGATACAGAAATAGTTAGAAGTGAAGAGACATATTTACATCCTGGAATGTCTGCTGATTTGTTAGTAAATAATGAAATAATAGCAACAATAGGTAAAGTAAATCCTAAAGTTATTCAAAATTATACATTACCTGAAAATACATATATTGCAATTATTTATGTAGATAAAGTATATGAAAATAAAGTAAATAAAATAAAGTACAAGGAATTACCTAAGTTTCCAACAGTTGAAAGAGATATAGCATTTGTAATAAATGAAGATGTACTTTCAGGTGATATTGTAAAAGAAATTAAAAATTTAAATATTAATATAGTAGAAAACGTTACATTATTTGATGTATATCAAGGTAACCAAATTGAAAAAGGTAAAAAGAGTATGGCATATAGAATTAAACTAAGATCTAATGATAAAACATTAGAAGATGCGGAAATATCAACTTTTATGGATAGTTTGTTTGACATGTTAAGTAGTAGGTTTAAAGCAGAAATAAGAAAATAACCATATAAGAGGTGGAAATAATGAAAGAAATTTTTAGATTAAAATATTCTATTGTTTTAATAATAACACTTGTTTTTACAGTTGTAACATTTCAAATATCACCACTTAAATCAAGAGATGTAACTTCGTTAGTTATATTTGGAGATAATATACAGACTGACTTTAAACCATTTATAGAAAATGGCGGAATATATATTTCTTCTGATACAGTTGGTAAAACTATAGATGAAAATATATTTTATGATAGTTTAGCTTCTAAAATTATAGTTACAACAGAGAACGATGTTGCTAAATTTAAGATAGGAGAAAAAAAAGTTAATCTAAATTTAGAAGATAAAGATATTGAAAATGAAATTAAATTAGTAGATGGAAAAGTATATTTACCTATAAATATATTGAAAGAATTATATAATATTGATGTTCAATACAACGAGAGATTGAATTCAATAGTAATTGATAAAAAAGTTACTACAAAAGGAAATATAATATACAATAAAGTTAATGTATATTCGGATATAATGACTAATTCAGATGTTATATCGAATCTTAATAATAATGATGAAATAACTGTTTATGCAGATAGTCTTGTGCATAATAGATGGGTAAAAATCAAAACAAGTGAAAATGTTGTTGGATATATATTTAAAAACTCATCTGTTATCAAAGAGACAGAAGTTCAAAATATACCGAATAATAAGAAAGATAAAGTTGTCATGTCTTGGCAGTATGGTAATAGTGTTTCTACTCTAGATAATTCAAAAATTGATGTAGTTAATGTTGTATCTCCTACATTATATGAATTAGAAAATTCTAAAGGTGATATCACAAGCAAACCTAGTGCTGAATTTGTAAATAAGGCTAAAAGTTTAGGATATAAAGTATGGCCAATAATAACAAACGGTATTGATTCAGCAGGATATTCTACAACAGATACATCACTTCTTATGAATAGTGAAAATTCAAGAGAAAATCTAATAAAAAACATACTTAATATATTGAAAAATGATAATTTAGATGGTATAAATATAGATTTTGAAAATATGAAAATTGAAGATAGAGATTTATACACACAATTTATACGTGAACTTGCACCACTAGTTAGAAAAGAAGGTAAAATATTATCTGTGGATATGTATTTTGTTGCTTATATTGACAGAAAAGGCGTTGGAGATGCCGCAGATTATACAGTACTTATGGGATATGACCAAAGAGGTGGCTGGTCTAACGAAAGTGGATCTATCTCTGAAATATCATGGGTTGAAGGAAATATTAAATCACTACTAACTGATTCACAAATACCTGCAGATAAAATAATATTAGGTGTTCCTTTTTATACTAGATTATGGACTGAAAAGGTAGGTACAAGTAAACCTACAACTAGTGTATATACTATTAAAGAAGCTGCTAATTATATAACTACTAATAAATTGAAATCAACTTTTGATGGAAAATCAGGTCAAAATTATGTTGAATATACTAAAGGTGATATGACATATAAAATGTGGCTTGAAGATAGTACATCTATGAAAAATAGAGTGAATATAATAAATACATATGAACTTGGCGGTTTAGCAGCATGGAGAAAAGGTTTTGAAACTCCAGATATATGGAAAACTATAAATGATAATATAATTAAATAAAAAGATCTAAGTAATATGATAACACTTAATTCCTACATTTTGTAAAGATGTGGGAATTATATAAGTCTATACTAAATATATTATTTAATTTGAATAGAGAGTTGGAATATGAATAAAAAGTTAGCAATTGTAAAAACTATTCATACTATTATTTGGTTTTTATATGTAATTTTAATTTTATATATAGTATTTGCAGGAATAACAAATAGATTTGATACAATTATGTTAATTGCTATAGTACTTGTAATAATTGAATTTTTGGTACTAATAATAAATAAAGGGGCTTGTCCACTTACAACAATAGCATATAAGTATTCAGATAAACACGAAGTGGGATTTGATATATTTTTACCGAAATGGCTAGCAAAACATAACAAAGCAGTTTTTGGAACGATTTTTTTTATAGGAATTATTCTTATTATAATTAAATTATTTGCAAAATATTAAATTAACTAGTAATGATAAAGGAATACTGGAAATAGGAGAAAAATATGGCTTTTATACTAATAATACTGATAATATGTATATCTGTATTTACCGTATATGTTATAATAGATAACAATGATGTAAAGGTAAAATACAATGACGTATATATACAAAACTTACCAGAGGAATTTAATAATTATACAATATTACAAATGACAGATTTACATTCTAAAGAATTTGGTTTTGTTTTATATAATAAAATAAATAGCATAAACTATGATGCAATTGCTTTTACTGGCGATATGATAAACGATAAAGATTATAATATGAAATCTTTTAGAAATCTTTTAGGTAATATTAATAATAAGAACTTAGTTGTTTATGTTGATGGTAATAATGGACCTAAAACTTATGATGAAGAAAATAACAAAGTTACTGATTTTGGCTTACAGATAGAATCATTAGGATGTACACTACTTAAAGATACATATTGTATAGAAAAAAGCAATTCGAAAATTTGGTTATCTAATTTTAATTTAGCTACAAATATGTTTTGTTATGGTGAAAAATATTCATATGAAGAAAAATTCAAACAAAAATTTTCACTTGCTGGAAACAACGTAAATATTGCAATAGGTCATGAACCAGTGAGTAAAACCATTTTAAATTTGATATCCACGAATAAAATAAAATATTACAAATATGATTTGATAATAGCAGGACATTATCATGGTGGACAGATTAAAATTCCTTTTCTAGGAGTAATATATGTACCAGCAAAAACTCCAAAAGAATCTTTTTTTCCAGATAAAAAAATGGTATCAGGCCTGTATAAATGCGAAAATGTTAGTCAATATGTAAGTTCTGGATTGGGTGCAAGTAAGAGAATGCCACTACTTGCTTTTAGATTATTTAATACACCACAAATTGATGTAATTAGATTAATAAAGAGATAACAAAATATGTTGGATTTTATATTGCAAGATATGAAACTGGAAATGCATGGGAATGGACAAGTGAGATTTATGGTACTCAACGTACTTATCGTGGGGGCAGCTTTGAAGATGATGGTAGCTATTTCGCAGCATCATCTGGTTTCTTTGCTTCTACTACCGCTATTGGTACCCACGCAGGATTCAGAGTTGTAATATATATATTATAGTTAGTTTATAATGAAACCATTTTAAATTGGGTATATATGAATAAAATCAAATATTATAAATATGATTTAATAATAGCTGCACATTATCATAAATGATAAGTTTAATTTCCTTTTGTTAGGAATAATATATGTGCACAAACAGCTCCCGAAAAATCTTTTTTTACAGATAAAAAATGGTATCTGGGCTTTATAAATGCGAAAATGTTAGTTAATATGTGAGTTCATGATTAGATGCAAATAAGAGAATGATACATTACATAATGAAAAAGTAAAATTATTTCATTTTTTTGTACATATATCAAACAAATTAACATAAAACCCTTGCTTTTCGCGTATTTATAGTATATAATATAAACATAATTAAAGATGAGGGGGTTGACAAATCCTCTCATTTACTATTCTGTGAAAGTTTGAGGTGAGTAATATTACAAATAAAGGTATAAATGAAATTGAAATAGCTATTGAAAACGATTTAAATGAGTTAGGTTTTGTTGTTGAATACGTTGAATATTTAAAAGAATTTGATAACTATGTTTTAAAAATAGTTGTAGATAAAATTGAAGGTAAAGTAGACGTTGAAGATTGCGTAAATATAAGTAGAAAAATTGAAGAAAAAATAGATATTTTAATGAAGAATGACAAAGAATACGTTTTAGAAGTATCTTCTGCAGGAATGGAAAGACAACTTAAAACTTTGAAATTATATAAAAAATATATTGGATATGACATTTTTGTTAGACTATTTAAGAAAACTGATATATTAAAAGACGTAAAACTTAAGGAATTTGAAGCAAAACTAATTAGCTTAGACGAGGAACAAAACAAAATAACGGTTAAGAAGAATATATCAAATATAGACGTAACTTTTAACATAGACATAAAGGATATAGCATCTGCGCATACAGTTTTTGATTATGACAAGATGTTTAAAGAAAACAAAAAATAGAGAGGTGGAGTATAAAAGATGAAAAGTGAAAAGGTTAGCGCCAAAGAATTAATCAATGCTTTAGACGAAATATATATGGATAAAGGTATAACAAAAGAATATTTAATCGAATCTTTAAAAATGGCTTTAGAGGCTGCATATAAGAAAAACTACGATACAAACGAAACAGTTATGGTAGAGCTTAATGAAGAAAAAGGTGATATTAAAATATTCGCTATTAAAGAAGTTGTAACAACAGTTACTGATAGTAATTTAGAAGTGTCATTAGATGAGGCTAAAACAGTGACTAAAAGAGCAAAAATAGGAGATACTATTAACATTGAAGTTACACCAAAAAATTTCGGAAGAATAGCAGCTGCAGCAGGTAAACAAATTATAGTACAAAGATTAAGAGAAGCAGAGAGAGATTTAGTCTTTTCACAATATAGCGACAAAGAAGGTAAAATAGTTGTTGGTATAGTTCAAAGAACTGACAAATTTGGTACAATTGTTGATTTAGGAAAAGTGGAAGCTTTAATTCCTGAAAAAGAACAAATAAAAAAAGAAACATTTAATTCTCATGATAGAATAAAAGCATACGTTTTAAGTGTAACAGCTAATGGAAAATACGGACCACAAGTTATACTTTCTAGAAAAGATCCAAATTTTATCAAAAAATTATTTGAACTTGAAGTTCCAGAAGTAGCTGATGGTATAGTAGTAATAAAAGGTATAGCACGTGAAGCTGGAAGTAGAACTAAAATAGCTGTGTATACTGAAGATGAAAATATAGATCCAGTAGGAGCATGTGTAGGTAAAAAAGGTATTAGAATACAACCAATAATTGAAGAATTATCTGGTGAGAGAATAGATGTAATACCATACAGTGATGATATACCAAGCTTTATTATAAATGCATTATCTCCAGCACAAGTTTTAGCTATTGATATAAATGATGAAGAAAGAATAGCAACAGTTGTAGTGCCTGATGAATGTCTATCATATGCTATTGGTAGTGGTGGTCAAAATGTTAGACTAGCAGCTATACTTACAGGATGGAAAATAGATATAAAAACAGAGACAAGTGTAAAAGAGAATATAGTAGAATAGAAAAGGTGATATAATTGACTCCAATAAGATGTTGCAGTTTGTGCAAAAAAAGAGATGAAAAAATAAATTTGTTCAGAATAGTGGCAGATAATGGGTTAGCTATATTAGATGAAAAACAGAATATAAATTCAAGAGGAATATATATATGTAAAAATAAAAAATGTATACAAAATTTTGTAAAAGTAATTGATAAATCAAAATATAATTTAAAAATAAGTTTAAATACAGATAGTTTAAAAGAAGTTTTAGGATTGTTATTAATTAGGATGGGGGAATAAGTTTTGGGTAAAATGAAAGTACATGAGTTAGCAAAAGATCTTAATTTATCTAATAATGAATTAATAGGTAAATTGAAGGGGATGGGTATTGAGGTTAAATCTCATTTGTCAGCACTTACTGATGAAGAATACAGCAGATTTAAAGGTAATACAAATTCTTCCAAAGAGACAATTGAACCTAGGAAGAGTTCTGATTCAAAGAAAATAGAATCTGCTCCACATATAATTAGAAGAAATGTTAAAGTTATAAATACTGATAATGATAAAAATGAGATTGAACAGATAACTACAAATATTTCTGGAGAGATAAAGAAAAGTCATCAAACGGTAAGAACAGAAAATAGAACATCTGATAATTCTTATTCAAAAGAAGGCTTAGGAGTTGTAACCCCTAAATTTAACAATTCAAATAGTATGGGAGTTTCATATAATAGAAATTCCAATGTTGTAATTACTAGAAATGGTAAAAAAGTAGATGAAGAAGTAAAGGTCGAATTAGTAAAACCTATAGAAAAAGAGGATGTTGAAAAAAATATTATGGATGTAGCAATAGTAAAAGAAAAAATAGAAGATGAAAAAGTTCCTGAAATCAAAGTTGATAGTAATTCAAATTATGTGAAAAAACCATATATAAATAATAATGTAAATGGTTCAACGGAAAATAGACCGTATAATAATAATAACTCAACTTATGAGAGAAGACCATATAATAATAATACTGGAACACCAGGAACAACAGAAAATAGACCATACAATAACAACAACTCGAATTACGAGAGAAGACCGTATAACAATAATGCTGGAACACCAGGAACAACGGAAAATAGACCATACAATAACAATAATTCAAATTATACTCCAAGACCATATAACAATAATAATGTAGCACCTGGAACAACTCCAGCAACTGGAACACCGGGAACAACAGAAAACAGACCATATAATAATAACAACTCAACTTATGAGAGAAGACCATATAATAACTATAATAATAACAATAACTCAAATTATACTCCAAGACCATATAACAATAATAACGTAGCACCTGGAACAACTCCAGCAACTGGAACACCAGGAACAACAGAAAACAGACCATATAATAATAACAACTCAACTTATGAGAGAAGACCATATAATAACTATAATAATAACAATAACTCAAATTATACTCCAAGACCATATAACAATAATAATGCAGCACCTGGAACAACTCCAGCAACTGGAACACCAGGAACAACAGAAAACAGACCATACAATAACAACAATTCAAATTATACTCCAAGACCATATAATAACAATAATTCAAATTATACTCCAAGACCATATAATAATAATAGTACTGGAACACCAGGAACAACAGAAAATAGACCATATAACAATAATTCAAATTATACTCCAAGACCGTATAATAACAATACTGGAACAACAGAAAACAGACCGTACAATAACAATAACTCAACTTATACCCCAAGACCATATAACAATAATGGTCCACAAGGAAGTAGACCTCCATATAACAATAATAATGGTACACCTGGAACTAGACCTCCATACAATAATAACAATGGTACAACAGGTAGCAGACCTCCATATAACAATAATAACTCTGGTGGTTTTAGAAACAATAGATTTGCTCCACCTATGAGTCAAGTTGATAAATTTATGAAGCAATCTACTGATAATGCGCCAATTGAACAAAAAGAAACAAGAGATTATAGTTTGACATTAATAGATAAAAAGAAGTATAATAATGCTCCAACATCTACTGATGGAAAAAAATCAGCTATAAACAAAAATGATTTAAGAGAACAACACACAAGAGTAGAAACATCTAAGTTAAAAGGATTAGAAGTTAATTCATCTAGTTCTATGATAGATTTATATGAAAGAAATACAGATTCTGTAAGAAGAACAAATAGAAAAAGAAGAGATAAAAGAGTAACAAGTCAAAATCAAACAAAAATAATTCCTATGACTGAAGTAAAACTATATGAATCTATGACTGTTAAAGAATTTGCTGAAGCAGTAAAGAAACAAGCATCTGAAATAATCAAAAAATTATTTTCACTTGGTATTTTAGCTACTGTAAATCAAGAAATTGATTTTGATACAGCATTTTTAATAGCTTCAGAATTTGGTATAAAAGCCGAAAAACATATAGCTGTTACAGAGGAAGATATACTATTTGATGATACAGAAGATTTAGAAATAGACATGGTACCAAGACCTCCTATCGTAGTTGTAATGGGTCACGTTGATCATGGTAAAACATCTCTTTTAGATAGAATAAGAAGTGCTACTGTAGTAAGTGGTGAAGCAGGCGGTATTACTCAACATATTGGTGCATATAAAGTGGAAATTAACGGAAAAGCAATATGTTTCTTGGATACACCTGGTCATGAAGCGTTTACTGAAATGAGAGCAAGAGGAGCACATGTTACTGATATAGCTGTTATAGTTGTAGCAGCAGATGATGGTATAAAACCTCAAACAATTGAAGCAATAGATCATGCAAAAGCTGCAGGAGTTTCAATTATAGTTGCAATAAATAAAATTGATAAATCAGCTGCAAATGTTGATAAAGTAAAACAAGAATTATTAGAAGTTGGATTAATATCAGAAGAATGGGGAGGAGACACAATTTGTGTACCTATCTCAGCAGTAACTGGTGAAGGTGTTGATAATTTATTAGAAATGATACTTTTAACAGCAGAAATGAAGGAACTTAGAGCTAATCCTAATAAACAAGCAAAAGGAACAGTAATAGAAGCAAAACTTGATAAAAATATTGGTACAGTAACATCATTATTAGTACAAAGAGGAACACTTAATGTTGGAGACACAATAGTAGTAGGTAACATTATTGGTAAAGTTCGTGCTATGAAAGATGATAAAGGCAAAAAAGTTAAAGAAGCAGGTCCATCTACTCCGGTAGAAATAATAGGACTTGGAGCAGTACCACAAACTGGTGATGTTTTCTATGAAGTAGAAGATGAAAAAACTGCTAAACAATTAGTAAGTAAAAGAAAAGCTGAAGTAAGAAGAAACCTAGTTAAACAAGGTTCTAAAGTAACACTTGAAGACTTATTTGGTCAAATAAAAGATGGCGAAATAAAAGATCTTAATTTAATAGTTAAAGCAGATGTTCAAGGAACACTTGAGGCTCTTAAAAATTCATTACTAAAAATTTCTAATGAAGAAGTAAAAGTTAAAATCATACATGCTTCAACTGGTGGAATAAAAGAAAGTGATGTTACACTTGCAAGTGTATCAAATGCTATAATAATAGGATTCAATGTAAGACCTGAATCTACTGCTGTAGCACAAGCTGAAAAAGAAAAAGTTGATTTAAGACTATATAGCGTAATATATAATGCAATTAATGATGTAGAAAGTGCAATGAAAGGCATGCTTAAACCAATATATAAAGAAGTTATACACGGAACAGCTGAAGTTAGAGCAGTATTTAAAGTATCTAACGTTGGTACAATTGCAGGCTGTTATGTAAAATCTGGTAGTATACTTCGTAATACAATGAGCAGAATAATAAGAGATTCTATAGTTGTAGCTGAAGCTAAAATCGAAACATTAAAACGTGAAAAAGATGATGCTAAAGAAATTAGAGAAGGTTACGAATGTGGTATTAAACTTGAAAAATTCAACGATATTCTTGAAGGAGATATTATTGAATGTTACGAAATGGTTGAAGAAAAGAGGAAATAAAATATATGCAAAAACATGAAAGATTAGAACAAGATACAAAAAGAGCACTAACTGTTATAATTTCAGAGGAACTTAAAAATCCAGAAGTTACTGGACTAATATCTGTAACTGATGTTAAAATAACTCCTGATCAAAGATATGCAAAAGTATTTGTTAGCATCTATAATGTAAAGAATAAAGAATATGTTTTAGAAGGTTTGAAAAAATCTGCGAAATTTATACGTGGTAGTATAAGTAGACATGTTAAAATGAGAAATACACCTGAACTTACATTTGTTATTGATAATTCTTTGGAATATGGATCACACATGGATGAGGTTTTTAAAAATATGGCTCAAAATAAAACAGAACCAATGTAAATTACTAAAAGTTTAAATTTAACTGTGTAAATTCATTTCTGAATCTACACAGTTTTTTATGTTTTGAAATGTATGTTGACAAAAAAATAAATATATAATATAATAAAAATAGAGTAAACATAAAAAGAAAAAGTGTCTTTTTTATACATATTGTTACATCGTATGTGACAATTATGTTTTTATATAAAACTTTTACTAAAAATATTGTAAAAATACGTTTTTAATGATATAATTTACTTAATATAAAAGGGGAAGCATATGTTTGAATTCAGAGAAGCAAAAAAATATATAAAAAAAGCAAACAAGATATACATTGTAGGACATATAAATCCAGATGGAGATTCAATAGGTGCATCTTTTTCTATGTGTTTAGCACTTAGAAAAATGGGTAAAAATGTTGATGTTATAATGCCTAAACACTCAGATATTTTTGATTTTTTGCCACATATGGGTGAGGCAAAAACATTTATCGAAGAGGATTCTATAGATTTACTTATAGCGGTTGATTCAAGTGATATAAAAAGACTTGGATTAACAGAAGAGGATATAAAAAAAGCAAAAAATATATTAATGATTGACCATCATAAAAGATCAAATGTCTACGGGAAAGTTAATGTTATTGATGAAACATGTCCTGCCACTTGTCAATTAGTATATGAATTTATAACATATTTAAAAATTAAAATTGACATAGATATTGCAACATACTTATATGCTGGAATACTTACAGATACAGGTAGTTTTAATTATGCGTCAACAAATGAAAGAACTCTAGCTATAGTATCTAAATTAGTAGGACTTGGAATTGATTTTGCATATATCTGTAAAAAATTAAATGATACAGTTAAAGAATCTAAATTGAAACTAATAGCTACTGCTATAAATAATATGGAAGTATATGAAGATGGAAAAATAAGATACACTTACGTAGATTATGATACAATTTGTAAATTAGGTGTTGAAGAAGAAGATGCAGAAGGTATGACCAACTATTTAAGAATGGTACAAGGTACTGAAGTTGCAGTTTATGTAAGAGGAAAAAGTAATGGCAGTAATAAAGTTAGTCTACGTTCTGGAGATAAAGTTGATGTATCAGCTGTAGCTATACTATTCGGTGGTGGCGGTCATAAAAGAGCTTCTGGTTACACTATGCCAGAAAGTATAGATATATCAAAACAAAAATTATTAGACGAATTAAAAAGATTAATATATACAAATTAATAAGGAAAAGGGTGTGAAAAAATGAATCCAGTAATACCATCAGGTATTTTAAATATAGATAAACCATCTGGCATAACATCGCATGATGTTGTAGATGTTTTAAGAAAAGTATTAAAAGGTACCAAAATAGGACATACTGGTACACTTGATCCGATGGCAACAGGTTTACTTGTAATGTGTATTGGAGATGCCACTAAACTTTCTGAACATCTAACGTGTCAAGATAAAAAATATTCAGTTAAAATGTTTTTAGGTGTGGAAACAGATACTTATGACGTAACAGGTAGAATTGTATTTGCTTCAGTTATGAACAAAGATGAAATATATATAAAAGAAAGAATAAAAAGATTCATAGGCAAACAGATGCAAGTTCCACCAATATATAGTGCAATTAGAGTTGATGGAAAAAGGGCATATGAATATGCAAGAGAAGGTAGTGAAGTAGAATTAAAACCACGTGAAATTGAAATATATGATATATCAAATATTTCAGTTGATATTGTAAAAAGGAATGTATCTTTTGATGTTCATTGCACAAAAGGAACTTATATACGTTCTCTTGTAAATGACATGGGTAAAAAAATTGGTTCTGGAGCTACTATGAGTGAGTTAAGAAGAATAGCTAACGGAAACAATACTGTTTCAGATAGTATAAAGTTATATGATTTTTTAAAATTACAGTATGATGATATGATTAAAAGAATTATTCCAATAGAAAAATACTATGAAAGTTCAAAAGCAATATATTTAAATGAGATAGAATATAATAAATTTGTAAATGGTATTAAATTAGAATGCATATGTTATGATCTATTAGTAAGAGTTTATTGTGAGAAAAAGTATAAAGGAATCGGTATAGTAGAGGATAATATGTTAAAAAGATATATTATAGAGTAGAGGGATTGATATGGAAAATTATAAAAAAAGAGGTATAACTTTTATCGCTTTAGTTGCCACAATAATAATAGCATTAATTATTTTATCAACAGTTTTAATAGCATACGAAACTATAGTAGGTAATACCGAAAAAAGTGAATTTGCTAGGGAAATATATACTGTAAAAAAACTGGTATTAGATTATGAGTTTATGAATTCTAGTTATCCTATTGAAAGTGAAGTAATTTTGGATTTAAATAATATAGATGTAGACTCACAAATACAATTTTCAGACGAACCTGGCTACGCTACAAATAGTATAACACTAAGTTCAATCGATTTAGCAAAAGCAGGAGTGGAAAATATAATTAGAGGAACAAAAAGGTATGGAGCTACAGATATTTATGCTTTTTCTACCACAACTAATAAACTGTACTATTTAAGTGGTGAACACATAAATAATAATGTTTATTATACATTGACTGATGAATTATACAAACTTATAGATATAAATGATGTAAAATAAAGGAGAGAGAATATATGAAAAAAGGTATTACGTTATTAGCTTTAGTAGCAACTATAGTCATTATGTCTATATTGCTTACAACCGTTACAATATCTGGTATAGCTACAGTTAACAATGCAAAAAAAATGGCTTTTGCATCAGAACTTAGCTTACTACAAGAGTCAGTGGATGCATATAATACAAAAAAAGAGGGAGAATTTCCTATTGGTGATTCAATACAGCTAGATACTGCGGGAGTAACTGCAGGTTCAGTAACACAATTTGCTGGAGAAGTGTTTAATGGAACAAAAGTTGTTTTATATGAATTAGATTATGAATTACTTGGGATAACAAGTTTGAAATATGGATTAGCTAAAAATGGCCCTTCAGATATATATGTTGTTTCAAAAGATACAAAAAGGGTATATTATGCTAAAGGAGTACCTGTTGGTAATGTGACATACTATACACTGACAGATGAGTTAAAATCATTAGTAAATTATTCTGGATCAAGTAAAAATCCTATTACTAAAGATGGAGTAATATTTATACCTTCAAATATAGAATGGACAAAAGATGACGTTACAGTTCAGGTTAAAATACCTAAGAATTATGTATCACAAACAGTAACTGCAAATGCTTCAAATGTTCCATTAACCACTACAGATGGTGAATATAATACATATAACGTTACTGGTGTATCTGGCAACTATGCTGTTGTAGCAAATTATGCAGTAGATGGAGTTTCACCTGTTACTAATTCTAAGTTTGATGTTTCAAATGTAGATAAAGTTGCACCTACTATTACGTTAGATTCAGCAAATCAACAATTATTGATATCTGATGTTGCAGAAGATACTTATGCATACTTTAAGATATTAAGTAAATCTGATAGTTTAAGTGGAATAAAAGTAATAAAGTATGAAAATGAAAGAATAGCAGATGCTGAATTGGAATCATATTTTAAGTCAAATGGTAAAAGTGTATTTAAAGATATAATAACAATAGAGCCAAATGTTAGCACTATAACTGTATACATAGAAGACAATGCTGGTAATTGGACTGCTAATTTTGTTACAGTAGCTGGTAATGTATATACTGGTCTGTTACAATAAAATACCAATAAATTAAGTTAAAATAGAAATGGAGATATTATGATAAACGTAAATGATGTAACACTAAGATTTGGAAAGAGAGTATTATTTGAGGACGTAAATATAAAATTTGCACCTGGAAATTGTTATGGATTAATTGGAGCAAATGGAGCTGGTAAAACTACATTTTTAAAGATTTTATCTGGAGAAATTGAACCTAGTAAAGGTGATGTTTCAATGAATCCTAAAGAAAGGTTATCTGTACTTAAGCAAGATCATTTTGCATTCGACGCAGTAAAAGTAATTGATGTTGTTGTTATGGGTAATGTTAGATTAAATGAGATAATAAATTTAAAGAATGATTTATATATGAAAGAAGATTTCACTGATGCTGATGGAATTAAACTTGGAAATTTAGAAGCAGAATTTGTAGATTTAGATGGATGGATGGCTGAGACAGATGCTGCTAACCTACTTCAAGCATTAGGCGTTGCAGCTGAATTGCATGAGAAGCTTATGAGTGAACTTAGTGGTCCTGAAAAAGTTAAGGTGCTTTTAGCACAAGCTTTATTTGGTAATCCACATAATTTACTTTTAGATGAACCTACAAACAATTTGGATTTAGCAGCTATTGCATGGTTAGAAGAATTTTTAATAAATTACCAAAACACAGTAATTGTTGTATCTCATGATAGATACTTTTTAAATAAAGTTTGTACACATATTGCTGATATTGATTACAATAAAATAAAATTATATTCTGGAAATTACGATTTTTGGTATGAATCTAGTCAACTTGCTTTAAAACAAATGAAAGAATCTAATAAAAAGAAAGAAGATAAAATTCTTGAACTTCAAGACTTTATAGCTAGATTTAGTGCAAATGCATCTAAGTCTAAACAAGCAACTTCTAGAAAGAAAATATTAGAAAAAATAGAATTAGATGATATTATACCATCTACTAGAAAATATCCATATATAGATTTTAAACCAGAAAAAGAATCAGGTAAAGAAATACTTAAAGTTGAAAATTTATGTAAAACTATTGACGGTGAAAAATTATTAAACAATATAACATTCACAGTTTTAAAAGATGATAAAATAGCATTAGTAGGATCTGAAGCAAAAGCTAAAACTGTATTGTTTAAAATATTAATGGGAGAATTAGAGCCTGATAGTGGAACTATAACATTTGGTGGTACTATCAAACCAGCATATATTCCAAAAGATAACAGTGAATTTTTTACCTCTGATAGAATAATAACAGAATGGCTTAGTGATTACTATGTAAATAATGATGAAACAATACTACGTGGTTTTCTAGGTAGAATGTTATTTAGTGGTGAAGAAGCATTGAAAAAAGTCAATGTTTTGTCTGGTGGAGAAAAAGCTAGATGTATGCTTGCTAAGACTATGCTACAAGGCCCAAATTTAGTGTTTTTAGAGGAGCCAACGAATCATCTAGATATGGAGTCTATTACTGCATTAAATGACGGATTAATCAAAACTAAGTGTGAAATTATATTTGTATCACATGATCATCAGTTTATACAAACTGTTGCAAATAGAATAATAGAGATAACTCCAGCTGGTAAAATTGATAAACGTATGACATATGATGAATATCTTGAAAGTGATGATGTTGCTAAAAAACAAGCAACAATGTATGAATAATATAAAGTATATTAATTAATTATAAAACAAACAATTAGCGGTATTTCCAATAAAAGGACTACCGCTTGTTGTAAATGAAGTAAAAAATTATTTAAGGACAAGTTAAATGAAAAAATGAACATAAAATTATTGGTAATAAAAGAAAATGTTTAAAATATACTAAATTAAGGAAGTGATATTGATTGTCAGTTAAAAAACAAACTTTTTTAAAAGGTGTACTTATTATAATGGCTGCACAAATACTAATTAAATTAATGGGATTTATGTATAGAATAGTCTTAACAAATTTTCAAGGATTTTCAGATTTAGGCAATAGCTATTATGGATCTGGTTTTTCTGTGTATGCCTTTATTTTGGCAATAGCAACAATGGGTATACCGAGCACAATATCTAAACTAGTATCTGAAAAACTTGCAATTGGTGATAAAACAGGTGCCCATAAGATATTTAGAATTGCAATGGTATTATTCACCTTTATAGGAATAATATTTGCACTTATATTGTTTTTTGGATCTACATATATATCAAATAATATATTATCTAATCCTGGAGTTAAATATACTTTAATGGCTTTATCGCCAGCAATTATATTTGTTGCTATGACAGCAGTAATAAGAGGATATTTTGTAGGAATGCAAAATATGGCGGAATATAGTAAAGCGCAAATTTTAGAACAGATGGTAAATAGCATATTCTCGATTGTATTTGTTGTAATGTTAATAGGTAGAACACCAGAAATAATGGCTGCGGGTTCAACTTTGGCAACAACACTTTCTACGATAGTGTCTTTCTTTTATTTAATGAAATATTATAATAAAAACAAAAAAGACATATGGAATGAAATAAGAACATCACAAAAATTTGCAGTAGAGTCACGAACGAAAATAATAAAAAAATTAATATCATATGTAATACCAATATCTTTTGGTAGTGTAATTGTAACACTTTCAAGTTTAATTGATACAATCACAGTTGTTGATTCACTTCAAAAGTTTCAGAATACCACATTACTAGAAGCTAATAAAATATTTGGAATGTTAGTAGGTAAAGTTGAAATTTTAAATGCATTACCATTATCGGTTAATGTTGCGTTTGCTGTAGCATTAGTTCCATTTATATCAGCTGCGATGGCTAAAAAAAATAAAGATGAAGCTGTGTCAAAAATTAAATTTTCACTTAAACTATCAGGTATTATAGCACTACCATCAGCAATTGGACTATCACTTCTAGCACAACCAATTTATAATTTATTATTCCCTAATTCTAATGCTGGTGCAAATCTTCTACAAATACAAGCTTTTATGGTAATATTTGCTGTAGTAGCTCAAACATTATATGGTGCATTGCAGGGACTGGGAAAACTTTATATACCAGGCTTATGCCTTGTTATAGGCGTTGCAATTAAGTATACACTTAATGTAACATTTATACCTATATATGGAGCAATTGTGGCTCCTATATCGTCTGTTATATACCAGTTTGTTGCATGTAGTTTTGCATTTGTACTTTTATTTAACTATTTAAAAGTTAAACCTAACATATATGATTTATTTATAAAGACAATATTTGCTACTTTGACAATGGCTGCTGGAATAATTGTTGTATTTAAAATTTTATCTATAACTAGTATGTCAAGTAATATAGTTACACTAATTACAATGTTTAGCGCAGTTGTAATATATTGTATATCTTTAGTAGCATTTAGAGTGTTAAAAAAGGAAGAAATACTTGAGTTACCAATGGGTCAGAAGATTTATAATTTTGTATCAAGATTTGCTAAAATATAAGAAAAAGCACTATAAAATGCAGAAAATTAATATTTTTAGAACTTTTTTTATTAAAAGTGTTGACATTTATAGGTATATGTAGTATATTTCTAGTGTAATCAAATGATTGGAGGGATTTTAAAATGAATAAAGCTGAATTAATTTCAAAAATTGCTGAAGAAAGCAAATTAACTAAAAAAGCAGCAGAAGCTGCATTAGAGGCTTTCGTAACAACAGTAGAAGGCGCACTTACAGCAGGGGATAAAGTACAACTTGTAGGATTTGGAACTTTCGAAGTAAGACATAGAGCTGCTAGAAAAGGAAGAAACCCACAAACTAAAGCTGAAATCAAAATAGCTGCTTCTAAAGCACCAGCTTTCAAAGCAGGTAAAGCTCTTAAAGATTTAGTAAACAATAAATAAATTTGTTTAAAGAGTATAAAAAAGATTGTAGAATTATATATCTACAATCTTTTTTATTATTTTAAATTTTATTCTGATTTCTTTTTCTTAGCCTTTTTAGTTTCTACAACAGGAACTTCTTCAATAGATTCTTCTATAAGTTCAACTTCACTTGTACAAAATGCACATCTTGTAGCACTTATATCAACTGTACTTTTACAATAAGGACACGCTTTAGTAACTTGTTTTATTTCTTCAACAGTTCCTTTTTCACTTGATAATCTTAATTTTGCAAGATATTTAAAAACTATAAATAGTATAATTGAAACTATAAAGAAGTTAAGTACAGCATTAAATATTGCACCATAAGTTATAATTATTGCTCCTGCAGCTTTTGCCTGGTCTAATGTAGCATAATTCCCACCAGAAAGAGATACAAATAAATTTGCTATATTTACTTTGTTAGTTAATAAACTAAGTAGTGGAGTAACTAAACTAGACACTAATGTGTTTATTATATTTGTAAAGGCAGCACCTATAACAACACCAGTTGCTAGGTCTATAATATTACCCTTTATCGCAAATTTTTTGTAATCCTCAATAGCACGTTTTGCCTTTTCTTCTGCTTTAGCAGTTTTCTCTTTTAATAAGTCTTTGCTTTTTTTTGTTTTTTCTTTCATAAATTCAATCACCTTCATATATTTTACTACACTTATGCCCTAAAATCAATGTTAAAATACAAAGTTAATTAAAATATATAAAAGTTTAAGTTAAAGTATTGATTTCTTAACTGAAATGTGGTATCATTATATAGTATTAATTTTAGATTACATGTTCGAGTAGCTCAGTTGGATAGAGCAATGCCCTTCTAAGGCATGGGTCGGGGGTTCGAATCCCTTCTCGGACACCATAAATAATAATCGTACAATCTTTTATAGTAAAAGATTGTACGATTATTTTAATTGCATTTTTTTAAGAATAGTAGCAGATGAAAGAATATGCGATGGTTTTTATTTTGGTTCATCTTTAAAAACATTTAGGACAAGATTTTATTAAAAAAACGGTATAAAATAAATATTAAGCATAACTTGTAAGTAGAGGAGAAATATATCCTCTGTTTTTTTATTTCACAATACTTTTACAAAATCAACATAAAATTAACACAATTAAAAGTTAAAATGTATATAGAAAGGAGGAAACAAATAACGATAAGCACTTTAAAGATATTAATATAGAAATAAAGGAAGAAGGTAGATGTGAAAATAAAATAATGTATACGATGACTGATATACCAAAATATAAATTTCTCTAATTAACAGATATATATAAAAACAATATGTTAGGATGTGATAAATAAAGATTATAATAAATATAGAAAATAAAAGATATACCTAAATATAAAGTTCTCTTAAAAATAAATATATAAATATAAAACGTTAGGATGTGATAGATATAAATCATAAATTATAGAAATACCTTTAAAAAACATTGTAAATTATAGAAATACCTTTAAAAATAAATATTGAATATGTTAAGATATATGGAGTTACCAAATTTGGTAACTCTTTTTTATATTCGAATTAGATTACATTCTTGTATAATTTATCCATTTTAGTTAAAAATAAAAACAGGTGATTGATTTGAAGATAGGTATTCCAAAAGCAATGTTATACTATAAGTATAATGTATTATGGGAAACTTTTTTTACTGAGCTTGGATGTGAAATAATTTTAAGTGACAATACAAACAAAAAAATTCTAGATAATGGAATAATATATTCTGCTGATGAAAGTTGTTTAGCTAGTAAAATATATATGGGCCATATTTTTAGTTTAATAGGTAAATGTGACTATACTTTTATTCCTAGATTTTGTAGTTTTAAAAACAAAGATGTTATATGTGTGAAATTTAATGCTTTTTATGATATATGTTCTAATGTTTTTGACAATATTAATATCCTTACATATGATATTGACTATTTAAGGGGAAAGAGCGAAATTGTAGGTTTTTTAAATATAGGTAAAAAACTAGGTATAAGTTATATGAAAACTTTAAGATCATATTTGATTGCAAATGAAAAGTATAAAAAACAAAATGAAATTAAAGTAAGTAATCAAAATTTATTTCTACAAAAGAGTAAAAAGGAAGATAAACTAAATATACTGATAGTTTCTCATCCATATATTGTTTACGATGAGTTATTAGGTAAGCCAATAATACAATATTTAAAAAAATTAGATACAAATTTGATTTATGCAGATGTTGTTGATAAAAAACATATAAAAAACGGATGGAAATTTTTTTCTAATACAGTGTATTGGCAAAGTAGTAAAGAGTTACTCAGTGGATTAAATAACTATTTAGATTCAGTTGATGGTGTAATATTTATATCTGTGTTTACCTGTGGTCCTGATTCTTTAGTTAATGAACTATGTACACGAAAGTTAAAAGAAAAACCTTGTTTGAATTTGATATTGGATGAACTGAATTCAGATACTGGAATACAAACTAGACTGGAAAGTTTTACGGATGTATTAAATGACAAGAGGAAGGTGGTATTATATGGTTAATAAATTTAAAAAAGATATACAAGATGATAAATTAATTAATGAAAAAAAGGTTATAAGTTTCCCACATTTGGGTAATTATTATATACCAATATACTCTTTGCTATCAAGATTAGTAAGTAATTCTGAAATTTTAATTCCACCAAAAATGACTAAAAAAACTATGGAGCTTGGAGAAAAATATAGTCCAGATTTTGTTTGTACTCCGTTTAAATATAATTTAGGTAACTTTATAGAATCATTAGATAAAGGTGCTAATATTTTAATACAAGCAGGTGGCGGATGCAGGTTTGGATATTATGCAGAACTTCAAGAACAAATATTACGTGATTTAGGATATGATTTTACTTTTATAACTTTACTCGATGCTAAAGGTGTAAATTTAGCTAAAGTATATAATAAATTTAGAATAATAAATCCTAAATTAAAGAGGATTAAATTTTCTTATCACTTTTTATTAACTATAAAGATGATAGATATATTAGATGATTTAGAAGAAAGTATTAGAAAAAAAGTAGCATATGAAGTAAATAAAGGTGAGTTTGATAAAATACATAGTAAATTGCTTTTAGAATTAAAATCAGTTAAAAATTTAATTCAGTTATATAAATTCAAAAATAAATATAAGTGGATTTTAGAAAGTGTAAAATTAGAAGATAAGGGTAGTCATTTAAAAGTCGGAATAGTGGGGGAGTTATATACAACAATGGAACCGTTTTCTAGTTTCTTTTTAGAAAAAGAACTAGCTAAAATGGATGTTGAGGTGAAAAGGTATACAACAGCAACATATCTATTATTTAAAAAAGGTAAGGAAGAAAAAAAACTTATTAAAAGTGCAAATAAATATATTAAATACGCTTTAGGTGCAGATGGTACAGAAAGTGTAGCACACAGCAAAGAAATGTGTGAAATGGGATATGATGGAATAATACATGTAAAGCCATTCGGTTGTACTCCTGAAATTAATGCAATGCCGATATTACAAAAAATATCTAGAGATTATAATGTTCCAATAATACATTTTACTTTTGATATGCAAACAAGTGAAACTGGTGTAACAACAAGATTAGAAGCTTTTTATGATATGTTAAAGATGAAAAAGGAGGCTCAAAATGTCTAAAAATTATTTAGGAGTAGATATAGGTTCTATTTCTACTAAAGCAGTAGTAATTGATGAACAAAATAATATTATTTTAGAGAAATATATTTGGACAGAAGGTAATCCTATTGAAGCAACAAAAAAAGTAGTTAAAGAACTTGAAAATCAAGTTAATGAAAAAAATCTATACGATACAATTAATATAGTAGGAGTAGGTACAACAGGTTCTGCAAGAAAACTTGTAGGAAGTATGCTGCGGTGCCCAGGTTGTAAAAAACGAAATAACAGCACATGCTGTTGGTACAATATCAATATACCCAGATGTTAAAACAATATTTGAGATAGGTGGTCAGGATTCTAAAATTATAATAATACAAAATGGAATAGTAGTAGACTATGCTATGAATTCTTTGTGTGCTGCTGGTACTGGTGCATTCCTATCTTCTCAGGCACAAAGATTAGGCGTTGATGTAGAGAAATTAGGTGAAATTGCTATGGGATCTAAAAAACCTACTAAAATTGCTGCGAAATGCACTGTTTTTGCTGAATCTGATTTAGTACATAAAGCACAAATGGGTCATAGTAAACAAGACATAATTGCTGGACTATGCAAGGCAGTTGTATCTAACTATTTGAATAATGTTGGAAAGGGAAAAAATATACAAGAACAAATTGTATTCCAAGGTGGAGTTAGTAAAAATGATGGAGTAACCAAATATTTTAAGGAGGCAACTGGGAAAGAGATATACGTTGATAAAAATTCACATCTATTAGGTGCATTAGGTGTTGCAATACTCGCGAAAAAATCTGGTATTGAACAATTATTTAACTTTGATATATCTGAGCAAGATTTTGTAACTTTAGGTGAAGACTGTAATGGATGTAGTAATAATTGTGAAGTAATAAAGGTATATAAAAATGGTAAAGTTATAGATAAATGGGGAAATAGGTGTGAAAATACAAAAGTATAGATATGACACAATAAATTAATAATTTTCTTGATTTTTATACAATTCATGATATAATAAATAATAAAAAAGGGGATACAAATAAATATGGCAAAAATTGATATAAATAAAAGTTTTAAACATGCTATAGATATTATAGTTTGTTTTTTAATATTATTACAAAGTATAAAAAAAGGTGGATTTTATACATCTGATATAACTTTTTTTATTAGTTCTATAGCTATTTTAGGGGCTGGATACAGCTTATTTTTTATTGTAAAATACTTTATAGACCGACATAAAAAGAAACGCGAAAAATTTAGTCTAAGTAATGTAAAATCAACAGTTATATTATTTGCACTACTTGCAATAGCTTACTTGTTACCAATACTATTTAATACTTATGCAAATATAACAGATAGTAAATTTGAATTTATTAGATATGTTAGTATATTCATTTTATATATGATAATTAGAAATTCTAGTAATAAGAATCTATATTATTATACACTTATGTCTATAGGGTTAATACAAGCTTTTATCGGTATTGATGGATTAGCTAGTAGAGTATTACAACCATATTTTGAGTTGATTAATTCTGGATATTTAAGTAAAGATTTAACTAGATTATCTGGAACTATACAATATGCAAATACAGCTGCTATACTTATTGCTATTTCTGGAATATTAATCTTAGACAAAATAAATACATATATAAAAAAAGTTAAAGAATCTAACACTAAATTAAATAATTTTGGACTTATAATATACTTTGCTTTATTTACCATTGCTACACTTTCAATTGTTTTAACAGGTTCAAGAATGGTATTAATTATATATATTATTACTTTAATATTGTATTTACTTAAAACAAAATCAAATAAGTTTAATATATTAACGGTATTATCAGCATCATATATGATCTCGTTCTTATGTTCAAATAATATACTAGATTTAGTACTTACAAATCCAAGTAAAATATATTTTGTATTTTTAACATATATAATACTTTCGATTATAGCAATTAGATATATTATTAAGCATGTTATACTTAATGAATATATAACTAATAAAATTAATACTATGAAATTAAATAAAACAAAGATTATAATTATTAGTATATCTGCTTTAGCAATATATATATTGATTGGACTTAACGTATATAAACCTTTAGAGATTGTAAAAAACGAAAAAGATAATACTATATCAAGGCAGGTATACGGAGTAAAAAGTAACGAGATTAACAATATAGATATTTCTATTAAAGAAAATGAAAGTAATAGTAAATATAGTATTGTTGTATATGAAGAGAATGATAAATTTGAACAGCAGCAAATTACAAGATTTGAATATTATTCAAATGTATCAAATAACTTCAATAGTAGTTTTACACCAAAAGCAAATACTAAAAGACTTAATGTTGAATTTATATGTTATGAAGGAAGTATTGATATAACACAATTTAAATTAAACGGAAGTATTAAACCTTTAGAATATAGTATTTTACCAAGTGATAGTGTATTTAGATTTAAAGATTCTTTTTATGGATCGGCAAGTTCAAGGGATAGATTTGAATATATTAAAGACGGCTTCAAAATATGGATAACAAGTCCAATATTTGGTACTGGTGGAGAAGGATTTAAAAACTCATACAAAGCTGTACAAACATTGAAATACGTATCAACAGAAGTGCATAACTCGATTTTACAAATATTTATAGAATCAGGTATCATAGGAGGTATATCAATTTGTTTGATAATATATCTTGTTATAAAAGATAATAAATTTTCTGCTTTGAAATTAGCATTTATTATGTATATAGTACATAGTTTAACAGACCTTAACTTTTCATATTTAATATGTTTAATCGTATTTAGCATGTTAATAGGAATTATAGAGAACGAAAATGAAATTAAAAAAATAGCAAGTTAAACAAAAAACAACCAATATTTATCCTGATTATCATATACATGTTATTATTTCTTACAAAAAAACAAATACTATTGTATGAAACATAATATCAAATGAAAGGTTAGGTATGTAAATGAGTAGAAGAAAATTACATAAATCAAGAGATGATAAAATTATTTTTGGAGTTTGTGGAGGATTATCTGAATCTTTACATATGGATCCAAGTTTGGTACGTCTGCTTTGGATAATATTTGGGTGTATATTTGGTTCTGGTGTAGCTGCATATATAATTGTAGCAATGGTATTACCTTATGAAAGTAGAATACCAAAATAATATAAAATTATAGTAATTAAAGAATAAATTAAAACGAAACAACATATTATTGGTAAAATATGTTGTTTTTTTAATTTAATTATTGACATATAATACTATACGTGCTATAATATTGTTAATTATAAAAAAGGGGGAGAAAAATGATATTTAATGTAACCGGTATGCTTTTAGATGCACTTGTTTTATCTATTGTCGATATAAAAGATACATACGGGTATGAAATAACTCAGAATGTACGAAAAGCAGTTGAAGTTTCTGAATCTACCTTGTATCCTGTACTTAGAAGATTACAAAAAGATATGTGTTTAGACGTATATGATATGGAATACCAGGGAAGAAATAGACGATATTACAAGATAACTAGTAAAGGTAAAAGTCAATTATCTCTGTATTTAGAAGAGTGGAAAATATATAAAGTAAATATTGATAATGTTTTTTCGGGAGGTATTAAGAGTGAATAAAGAAGTTTTTTTAGAGCAACTTAGACGAAAATTAACGATTCTTTCGTCAGATGAAAGAGAAGCAGCAATAACATATTATGAAGAATATTTTAATGATGCTGGGCCAGAAAATGAACAGTCGGTTATAAATGAATTAGGATCTGTAGATAAAATTGTGAATGGTATATTAAAAGATAATAACTATCCGATTATAGATAACGGTATAAAAGAAAATTCAGATAATAAATATAGTAGTAATGAACATGGTGTTACAAATATAAACTATGGAATGATTGCTTTAATAATAGTAATTATAATAGTTTTATCACCAATTATTTTTCCTATATTAATAGCTGTTTTTAGTATAATGATTGGACTTTTATTTGGTGGTATTGGTATAATAATTGCAGGTGTTGCAGTTACTGCAATAGGTTTAGTAGCATTGTTTTTAGCTCCTTTAAATGGATTATTAATATTAGGTTTAGGACTTGTGTTATTTTCATTAGGTGTTATTATAACTACTTTTATGGTAAATATTTGTGCAAAGGGTATACCTACATTAGTAAGAACTATTGTAAAGGTATTTAAATTTCCATTTCAAAAAGGAGGTATAAATATATGAACTCGTTTACAAAAAAGTATCTTAAGTTCGCGTTAATAATATTTGTGATTGGAATAATAATAAGTATAATTGCTTTTTCACTTGGTGGTAGAATAGTTGATTTACCTACACGTAATTTAACTAATATTTCACAAAGTTATACAGGAGTTGAATCTTTAAATATAGATATAGGTATGTCTGAATTAGAAATAAAAACAGGAACTGAATTCAAAATTGAAGCAAATAATGTTTCAATTGATACATTTAAAAGTAGTGTTCAAAATGGACAATGGGATATTGAAGATAAAATGTCATCAAAGTTATTTAATATCAATAAATATAATACAATAGTAACTATATATATACCAGAATCATTTAACAGCGAAAAAATTAAAATTAATATAGGTGCAGGTCAGCTTATTGTAGATAAATTAGCTGCTAGTAGTATTGATATAAATGTAGGTGCAGGAAATTTAAAAATATCTAATTTAACAACTGACGAAGCAAATATCGAATGTGGCGCTGGTAATATTGATATAAGTGGTAAAATAAATAATAAATCAAATATTAAATGTGGAATGGGAAATGTAAATTTAGAATTAAAAGGTAATGAAAAAGATTATAATTACAATCTAACTGTAGGTGTTGGAGAGATAACATTGAATGGTAATAATTTTACCGGACTTGGTAATAAAGTTATTGAAAACATTTCTGCTAGTAAATCTTTGAAAATAGATTGTGGAGTGGGAAAATTAAATGTCAATATTAAATATTAAATGAAAGAAGGAATTTGAAATGAGTATAAAAAGACTATATAGATCAGATAAAGATAGAATGTTATGTGGAGTATGTGGAGGAATGGCTGAATATTTAAACATAGATCCTAGTATAATGAGAGTACTATGGATATTGTTTGGATGCATGGGTGGTTCGGGTATATTAGCATATATCATAATAGCAGTAATTTTGCCTAGTAGCAGTAAAGTAACAATGTAATTTAATACAAAACAGTGAATATATTAAACGTATTTTGCTGTTTTTTTTATTTTCAAAACGGCATAATTTTAGGGATTTATGATTGTTTTTGACTATTTATCTTATATTTTGAAAAAATAAGCACAATATAAATATATACAAAATATATATTTATTTAAAATGCTTGTATTTAAATAATATATATGGTATAATAATGTATATTTTACTAAGGGGGAATTTAACATGGGTTGGATAGATTGGACTCTATCAATTTTAACATTATTAGTAGGCATTATGGTAACTATTATAGTTATGATACAAACTACAAAGTCATCACAATCTTCAGTAACAGGTGTAAACACTTTTTATGGATCAAATAAATCAAGTACTTTAGATGGTGTTTTATCTAAATGGACAATTTTCTTGTCTTTTGGATTTATAGTACTATGTACTTTGACAACAATTTCTATTATGAAATAAGGTGAAAATATGGATAATAATATAAAAAAGAGTAAAAACAATAATAATAAAACTAATACTCTTGGTGTAAACAGTGAATATATGAAGAGGAAGGATAAAATCACTTCCTTTTTTTTAAGCAAAGAATACAGACCAATGACTAGAAAAGAGATAGCTGGTATACTAAATATACAAAGACAAGATATGTATATTTTAGAAAATACATTGAATGAATTATGTGATTTAGGGAAGTTAACATTTGATGACAGAAGAAGATATATATTGGTAGAAGCATCAAATAGTTATAAATGTATATTTGAATATAAAAGTGATAGATTTGGTTTTGCAATATGTGAAGATAAATCTGAAGAAGATATATACATACCAGATACTGGAATGAATACTGCTATGAATGGTGATGAAATATTAGTTGTTTTAGATAATAGCAATAGATATAATTCACATAGAAGAGTAGGTAGAATTGTATCTATAATAAAAAGAAAAGTAACAAAAATTGTAGGTAGTGTATATAAAGTAGATAAGAAAATATTTGTAGAATCTATTGATACTAAAGAACCAAGTATATATATTGATAAAATACTTGTGGATGATAAAAGTATTGAAAGTGCATCTATGGTTGAAGTAGAAATTACTTCTTACCCTAATAAAAAAACTGGTTTTACAGGTTCTATTGTTAGAATCATATGTGGAAAAGATGAAGTAAATGCATATGTTAAAGCATTATATGTTGCGTATGAATTAGATAAAAAAGAAACTTTTAATAAAGAAGTAATGAAAGAAGTAGAAAACCTTACTGATGAAGTTAAAAAAGAAGATTTAGTTGGTAGAGTAGATAAAACTAATGCTAATATATATACTATAGATTCTGAAGATGCAAAAGATTTAGATGATGCTATATGTGTAAGTAAAAGAACAGATGGAACATATGATTTATCTGTATTTATTGCTGATGTTAGTCATTATGTAAAAGATGGAACTGCATTAGATAAAGAAGCTGTAAGTAGAGCTACAAGTATATATGTTCCTGGTAGTGTTATACCAATGTTACCTAAAATATTATCAAATGGAATATGTAGTTTAACTGAGAGTAAAATAAGACTTACACTTAGTGTAGATATACATATTGATAAAACTGGTAATGTTGTAGATCACAATATATATAAAGCATATATAAAATCAAAAAAGAAAATGACTTATGAAAAAGTATATAAATGTATAATGAAATCAGATGATATAGTTTTAGAAGAATATAAAGATTATTTAGGTGATATAGCTTTAATGCAAGAAATCGCAGCAGTACTTAATAAAAAAAGAGTAGAACTCGGAAGTATTAACTTTGATATTCCTGAAACTAAAGTTGAATTAGGTGAAGATGGATTAGTTAAAGACATACATCCTTATGCAACTAATATATCTAATAAAATTATAGAAGAATTTATGCTTATAACAAATATGGTAGTAGCTGAAAAATTTTTATTTCTATCAGCGCCATTCATATATAGAATACATGAAAAACCAGATGAGGAAAAACTACATAATTTAAATGAAGTTTTAGCAAGTTATGGAAAACCAATGAAAACATTGAAAAATGTAACTCCTAAAATGTTAGCTGATGTACTATCAGAATTTGATAGTGAAGAAGAAAAAAGAGTTATTAGTACAATAACACTTAGAACATTAAAACTAGCTAAATATAGTAGTGAATGTGTAGGACATTTTGGTCTTGCTTTTAAATATTACTGTCATTTCACTTCACCAATTAGAAGATATCCAGATCTATTTATACATAGAGTTATTACAGATTATTTAGAAAACGGATATAAATTACCGGATAATAAAAAAGGGAAATATGGCAAACAAAGTGTTGCATATTCTGAAATATCAACAGATAGAGAAAAAGAATCTACAAGGATAGAGAGAGATTTTGATGACTTGTATATGGCTATGTTTATGAAAGATAAAGTAGGAGAAGAATATGAATCTATAATATCTTCTGTAACTTCATTTGGCATGTTTGTCAAATTACAAAGTACAGTAGAAGGATTAGTTCATATCTCTAATATGAAAGGCTATTATACATTTGACGAGAAAAAATATTTACTAGTAGGTAATAATAATGTTACATATAAAATAGGTGATAAAGTTAAAGTTAGAGTTACTAGAGTAGATGTAAAGAGCAAACAAATAGACTTTGAACTTGTTTAAAAAAGTTGGGGGTATTCTATGAAAATCAAAAAAGAAAGAGCACACTCTAGTAATTTAAAAAGTGTGTTAAAAAACTATTTTTCTTTTTATAAAACAAATCTAAGAAAAAAACATATAATAGTTTATATACTATCATTAATTGTCTTTACTTATTTTATGATAACTTTTATAAACAATTTGGATGAAATAAATAAATTAATAGCTGAAACAAATAATACCAGCCAAAATCCTAATATATTTATGTCTATTTTTAAAGAAAAAATACCTATGATTTTTTTACTAATATTTTCTGGAATAACACCATTTGTATATATACCAGTAGTAGGTATTATAGGTTATCCATATGTACTAGCTACACAGATTATGAACATGTCAGTAATTAATATGGTAGTAGCATGTATAGGTAGTATAATACAAATATTTGGAGTATCACTTGCGGTGGCTGCGGGTATATATTATTGTTCATATTCTACAAAAAAATTTAGATATAGCCAATCGGTTACATTTGGTATGGATGATGTTAAACAACAAATATATGAGGCAACAAACAAAGAGGACAAACTAAATAAAATCAAAGCAATAAAACAATTAAAAATGGAAAAAAGAGAAAAATTAAATGTTAAAATAGAATATAAAGGTCTAATAATTTCAGCTATTATATCTATAATAATAGTAGTAACGGTAGCATTAATCACAGGAGTATAACAATGAGAACAAGATATAATAAAGACGCAGATAATGATTTGAATAAATATGATAAATATATAAATTCTAAAGAAAAATTACAAACAATATTAAAAGATCAAAAAAAAATTAGTGTAGAAATAGGAATGGGAAAAGGCGAGTATATATCTAAAATGGCTCAAATTAATCCTGACACTATATATATAGGAATTGAATTATGTATATCGGTGCTAGCTTTAGCAGCTAAAAAAATATCTAGGTATGAAATTCAAAACGATATTAAATTGAATAATCTATATATAATGACATTCGATGCTATAAAAATAAATGAATTTTTTAATCTAAATCAAATTGATATAATATATCTAAATTTTAGTGATCCATGGCCTAAATTTAAACATGAAAAAAGAAGACTAACAAATGCAATGTTTTTGAAAGAATATAAAAAAGTATTAAGAGAAGACGGACATATTAGAATTAAAACAGATAATATAAAATTATTTCAGTATACTTTAGTTTCAATGAATAATTTTGGATTTAAATTTGAAGAAGTTTATTTGGATTTACACAAAACTGACGTAGAAAATGTCTTAACTGAATATGAGAGTAAATTTTGTGATAAAGGTCCGATTTATATGTTAGTAGGTAAGTTTATATAGTATACTAATTTACATATATTACCATTTATATTAACTTGAAATCAAATAAAACGTATAATTTTTGATTTTTATGATAAAATTTGAATAAAATATTGACAAACAAGCAAAAATAAGTTAAAATATAATAGTAACTTTGCGGTGGATATAGCTCATTCGGTTAGAGCGCTAGTCTGTGACACTAGAGGTGGTGGGTTCAATCCCCATTATCCACCCCATTTTTATTATTATTATTATATATTGGGATGTCGCCAAGTGGTAAGGCACTAGCCTTTGACGCTAGCATTTCGTTGGTTCGAATCCAGCCATCCCAGCCAGATTTAAAATTAATATAGACCTAAAACTAATGTTTTCAATAGTTTTAGGTCTATATTTTGTTGTTGGTATTCGTACTCATGCGTATAATATATGTAATATATAGTAAATATTTAGAAAATTCATTTGAAAACTTTACGAATATGTGAAAAAATTATCTTGTATTAATGGTTATACTATAGAAATAAAAAACCGTAGCATCTATCGATACTACGGAAAGCATGTTATTGAGGGGTATTTATCGTTTGAAAAATACGATATAAGAAATACCTATTCCTATAAAATCACACAATAATTGATCCCATTGAAAATATCCTCTCCGAAAAAATTGTGATGCTTCCCAAAAAATGCATAATTTTAAATATGGGCTTAATGAGCTAAATTCATCATGGAAATTTTCTTTGTATAATTTTGAAAGTGAAATATAGTAACAAAGTGGGAATATTATTCCACCAATAATATGATCTATATCCCGTAAAATACGATCATAACCAACTATTGGACGTATATAATAATCATTTAAAAAGCATAGTGTTACCCCTAATATAATGACAATTAGTTTTATGAAAAAAATTTTTTTCATAAGTTTCCCTCCTATATAATATTATAGTGTTAATATATTACTTATTAATATTATATTATATTATATCATACTTTCATTATTATGTCAACCATTCTACTGTTTGTATATATTATTTTAGAATATCATAGTTTGAAATAATATATAGTATTCACATAGGATTGTTAATAAAGTAGTTATATTGACATTGAGAATTAAAAAATCAGAGAAATTAATAAATTCCTCTGATTTTTTAGTGCTTTTAATAAAGCTTAATATTTTTTTAAACGGATGTAAAATTTTTACTTCTTTGTATAACTGGATAAATTGATTTCATAAATACTGCTACACTAAGATATGATGCAATTAAACTTACTAAGAATATGATAATTAGATTCATTTTTGTGAAAAGTAATAGGGTAAATAATGTTGTGATTAATGTTGCAACAAAACAAACGAAAATTACATCTTCACTGAAAAATAGTTTTCTGACCGAAGTGATGATCTTTATAGTCATAAATAATCCCTCCAAAATAAATTATGTTTATATTATAACACGATTTTATTTAAATGTCAATATTTAACTGTAATATAGAAGTAATTGTTAACATAAATATTTCGTGTGTATTATACTCTACAGGTTAATACGAATAAAATTATATTTCTGTTATTCCA
>Ga0209123_1000650_pt1 | contig 41781 bp, 39 predicted proteins | sample BarGraIncu00431A_FD_184500 | JGI IMG/M metagenome (GOLD analysis project Ga0209123, IMG submission 184500) | Arctic peat soil microbial communities from Barrow, Alaska, USA - Barrow Graham LP Incubations 004-31A (SPAdes) (version 2) | ecosystem: Environmental > Terrestrial > Soil > Wetlands >...
TCATTTCTGAAAATGTTACCTTGAAACATTATATGAATACCACATGGGTTTCTCGTCTCATTCCGGAAGATAAACCTTCCGATCAAGAACTTTTTGGCGAGTTTTTCAATGCAGAATTAGAAAAATAAGAACATAGAAAACAGGTTCTTATAGAATAGTGAAATAGCTTCAGGGAGCCCGATGAGGCTCCCTGAAGGTTATATAGGAGTGTGTGAATTTTGAATTGGCAAAGGAATCTCTGCTGTTTATGGCTTGGCTGTACCATATCAAGTGCAAGCTATACCATGCTGATACCATTTTTACCACTATATCTTTTTGAACTGGGCGTAACCAGTACAAGCATTAATATATGGACGGGTATTGTTTTTTCAATTACTTTTTTAATTAGCGCCATCATGTCCCCCTATTGGGGACGGCAAGCTGATAAGTTCGGTAAACGTCGAATGCTCATTCGTGCTGGCTTTAGTTTGTCAATTGCTTATTTTTTAGGTGCGTTTGTTCACAGTCCAATACAATTATTTATGGTTAGAGTTTTTCAAGGCTTTTCTACGGGTTTTGTTCCTGCTGCTCTCGCCATTGTTGCTTCCACAGTGCCAGCTGAAAAAATAGGTTTTAGTCTAGGGATTATGCAGACAGCAACCCTTGTGGGAAGTATTATAGGACCTTTAATTGGCGGTATCTTGTCTCACATCTTCGGAATACGTTTGTCCTTTATCGTGGCAGGTTCCAGTATGTTCATTGGCACATGCGCTTTGAGTTTGCTCGTAACCGAACCAACACGCACGGAAGTACCAACAGCCAGTGGGGTAATTGATGATTTAAAAACTGCATTTAACAATCCTATGCTGCGACAGATGTTAGGATTAATATTTATTGCCCAAATGGCCGTTATGGTGATGCAACCCCTGATCACCTTGTATGTCGCTGAGCTGCAGGGACAACTGGAAGGAGCCGTGTTAACGTCTGGCATTATCTTTAGCCTAGCAGGTATTGCGGGGGCCATTGCTGCACCTTTATGGGGAAAGGGTGGACAACGAGTTGGATTCTCTAAAGTACTCATCATTGGCTTTCTCGGTGCTGGGGTATTCAATAGTTTACAATTTTTTGTAGTAGATATTTGGAAATTTGGTCTACTACAATTTATATTTGGTTTTTTCATTGCTGGTATTTATGTTGCTATCAATACCATTGTAGTGACGAGTACGCAGGCCAGTTTTCGCGGCCGGGCGTTTGGTCTTTCTATGAGTGCCAACCAGTTAGGTTCCATGTTAGGGCCCTTAATTGGTGGTTTGGTGAGTGTGTGGATTGGTATCAAGTTGATATTTGTATATACTGGTGTCTTTCTAATGATCGTTGGTGTTGTTATGTGGAGACGGCGATTGTGATAGCTGATAAAAACATCAAAGAGGATGAAGAAAAAGTGGAGTGCTTTTTTCTTAATAAATAAAAGGTGATGTATTATAGAGTAGACCAGTCCGGCGGATTACAACGTTGACGTTTACATGAACGTCGGCATTAGAATAGGTATCCACCCAGTCAAAATCCGTATACTCTTGATAGGTACGGAAGTATTTACGAGCATACAGGCCAAAGCCGGTGATATCAGAACCATATTCCTGTGTATGTTTAATCATTTGTTCAATATCGTGGCGAATATCTTGAGAAAAACTTTCTTCTAATAAAAAACGATTCTCATCTAAGTTATAGTTAATGCCCATTTTGTTACCTGTAATACTCCCTTCTATTGTAACTTGTATATCAATAACGGCATGCTGATCTTGTAGATGGACTGTTATTTTAGGTTTTTCTTTCAGCCAGCATATAATACTGATAGAATGTTTAGGATCAAAGGGATCAGCGACGGACAGGTATGCATCTTTAAAAAAACCCTTAACAATAGAAAACGCCCGGGTTTCCTTATTATTTAAAGTACCCACCATTTTATCCCCGCGAAATACCGCCAGGCCCATTAATTCAACGCTATTGCCCCCTGTACGGGGAATGATACCTGGTTCATCATATTCAACGGTGCTTTTAGTAGCCTCACTGGGGGCCTTATGACTTTCTTCGATTTGTCTATTGACTGCTGCCAAGGGGGCATAGGCGGCAATACCATTATTTTTCATCCCATAGTAAAAATTATGGAGAGTGGTACGCACAAAAAAACCTGTGCCAGGGGATAAGGACATTAAATTTTCATAATATTTGGATGGTAAGGTTTCTAACTCCGGCGTATTTTGTCTGATAAAGTCATCGGCAGAGCCTTTTACGATGATGATAAACTCCGAACCTCGATATTCGTAGAAACGTACTTGGGGAGCAAGACTATCTTCAAGTCCGGCCCGCGCCATCTCTTCACCCACAATATAGACTTTATTGTGGCTGGCATCCAGGGTACGGGATACAAAGGTTTTGGATAAACTGCGCAAATTAGCCATTGTTGGCGCAATAATAGTAATGGTTTCAGTTGTTTTTTCCTTAGATTTTCCACTACTGCCAGTTGTGCTCCCAACGGCCGTTGGGAGGGCAATTTGATAAGTCGAACTACCTTTATCCACCCCTACGGCCAAGATATAGGCTACGGAATCTGTTTCTTGATATCCAGAATTACACCCGCTGAATACTGTAGTCATCAAAACTAGGCCTATGAGTAGAACTAATCTGTGGAACAAGGTGTTCGCCTCCTCTTGATAAGGCTAATGATCATTAAGAGGACTGGTATCAGATAGGTACCAATGATGAGGTATTGGTTAAAGAATGTTTCTAATTTGAAGACATCACTGAGGGTAGGGGGGAGTAAGGTCAGTTGGATCAAAAGGCTGGCCAGTAGGGGCAGGAGTGGCCGCAGACTAGGCAAGTTTAATAATCTAGTTAGGAGAGAGGCTGTCATGTACAGGCTAATGGCAATTGATAAGATGCCGGTGATGATCCACACGGGTATAAAAATAGCCTCAATATGTTGTAGATAACGATTGAGATAGACGAGGCGTGCCATTTCGAAAAACGGTAGCATTTTTTCTTGCCCAACGGCGACACCAAACACTAAGGTGAACACTAAGACTGTGAAGGATTTCATCACGGTTGAAAGGCCGAGACTGAATAAGGCAATGGTGCGCATTGCCTTTTTATCTTGTAGCGCTGGTGCAATAAATAACAGTAGAATGGGCGGGAAAATAATAGTGACCTTAGTGAGTGCACTTTGCAAAACGGGACCGGCTCCCGTACCAAACCACGGCAAGAGATTGCGACTGTCATACAAAGGGAGGAGGAGAATGCCAACCGTGATTAGCGCCAATGCAATAACGGGTAGCAGGAGATAACAGGATCGTGCAATGGGTTCAATGCCAATATAGACAATGGTGATAATAAAAATCATATAAAAAATCAGTATTAAATTAAAATCTGCTTCAGGTAGCGTAGAAAGCAATGTATTTTCGATAAACTGACGTAATAGTAAAACAACATTTCCCCCAAAAGCTGCGATGTAATAGGATAACACTATTTTTGTCATCTTTTTTCCGAGCAATCGCCCCAACATATCGATTAGATCTTCTGAGTCACTTTGCAACAGATAAATTAACATTAGGACAATTAGGAGAGAGACCATTCCACTGATTATTACGACTAGCCATGCTAGACTTGCCGCTTCACTCATTGCACGTGCTGGTAACATTAAAAATATGTGGGAAGAAACACTGATGCACACTAGGGCAATGCCTTCGGCTACGCCCATTTTCCCAATACGGTAGCTCATTCTCCACCTTCTTTGGGATCTTGTGTTTGCCAGACCTTACTGATATGTGGTTGTCGTTGCCCATCTTGGGGATTGAGTTCATCAGGACGCTTTTCTTGACGAAAGATGGGGCCTCTTACAAAAATGTCTAAGCCTGGAATGACCTTAGGAGCAATGGGGACCATATAAGGTACACCAAAGGACGTCATGCTGCATAAGACAACCGTCAGTAGTAACAGACCCATGGTGATGCCAATGAGCCCCATCATTGATGCTAAGATAAGAGAGAAGAAACGAAAGAGGCGCATGCCGACGGCAATCTGGTAGTCAGGAATGACGAAAGAGGCCAGGCCAGTGACGGCAATGACAATAATAACAACGGGACTGACAATTCCGGCGCTGATACCGGCTTGTCCCAAGATAATGGCGCCCACCACGCCGATGGTTGGTCCCAGTAAGCCAGGCATACGCAGTCCACCTTCCCGGGTGAGTTCAAAGGCTAATTCCATCATCACAATCTCAAATAAACCAGGAAACGGTACATGCTCACGGGCGCCGGCCAGGGCCAGCAATAAGTCAGTGGGCAATGCTTCCTGATGAAATGTGATGATGGCTAGATAGACGGCAGGTAGTAATGTTGCGATAAAAAAGCCGATGATTCGGATGATGCGAAAAAAAGTGGCATTCACGAAATTCATACTGAAGTCTTCGCCGGATTGGAGCAGGGCAAAAAAACTAATGGGCAAAATATGGACAAAGGAGCTACCATCCATTAATAGAGCGATGCGCCCCTCGTCTAAATGCGCTCCCACCCGGTCAGGACGTTCTGTCGACAAGGTAGTTGGTAGGGGTATATACGGGTGGTCTTCAATAAACTGTATCAGTACGTCAATATCGCCGATAAAGGAAGTGCGAACTCCATTGATGCGCCGCTTGACCTCCGCCACTAAGGTGGGATTGGCGATGGAGCGTAGGTACATAACAGCACATTTCTTGCGGCCACGGGAGCCCAGGGTAATGACCTCGGTCATTACATCGCTATGATGTACCGTATCTCGGATTAAGGCGGTGTTGACCTTTAATAATTCACCAAAGGCTAGTTGTGATCCGCGGATACTTTGTTCGATGAGGGGCCGATCGGGACTGCGGTGTTCTAATCCTTTTGCTTCAATGAGTAATGCTTCGGCAACTCCTTGAAAAAATAAAGCAACGTCCCCATTATTAATACTATCTTGTACAGCCATAAAATTAGTAACCCGTTTGATTTGTCCGTTAGGAAGAAATTTTTCAATCATGTTTTTAGTGAGTTCACTGTTAGGAAATCCTTGCCGAGTACTTTTTAGTAACATGAGAGGACGCAGGATCGTCTGTGTGATTATTTTTTTATCGCTCATGCCATCGATATAGATCAATAAAGCTTTTAGTGGTGGTTTGGCAGGTATTTCGAAAGAACGCATGATAATATCAGTATTAGCAGGGACATTGTAGATCTTTTTTAAAATTTTAATATTTTCCCCTAGACTGATGCTGATTGCACGCAAGTCCATCCCTAGGCTGTTAGTATAGGCTAATTGTAGGGGCTGTATCTCTTCTTGTTGTTGTAGTAACAGGTTATATTCTCCTTGCAATTCATGGTTCCACTTTTCCCATTGCCCAGCGCGTAGCATCGTGCAGACTTTTTCCATAAATACGGCCAAACGTTGAGCATAACCCAGCAACCTTTCTAATTGTTGTTGCCCAGGTGAGCAGGAGTGAGAAGGATCATTGAAGATACCTTTATGATCAGCATCACCCTCACCGAGTACAAAGGCTTGGGGATTGTGAGGAGGACTATAGACCAAGATGTTTTTTAATGAGTTGTAGATTTTTGTTAAAAAACTAATTTCCATAATTTCATCCTCGGTTCCAATATATAGGGATAGTATTTGTCAAAAAACGAAAAATATTATGAGAAAAAAATCGGTCAGAACGTGTCCTTCTCAAAAAAACGAATGTCCATGAAAGATGATTTAAAATTACAAGACAACTGTTTTTTGATAAAATACTTATTAATACTTGACATCACTTGTTTATTTGATATAATGAAAAAGTAAGTTGTAAAATATTATAGGTTGAGTAAGTGGGAGGTATTATAATGATTTCCTTATTAAATAAAACAGTTCAAAATTCATATTTTAGTTTTTTTAGTTGGGGTTATTTTTATAACGCTGGCTATTTTACTTTTACCAAATTTAATAGAATGTTTTTTAATGAGACTTTATACATGAGCAGGTCGTGATGTACTGCTGCGTGGGATAAAAAATAAGACTCATTAGAGTCTTATTTTTTTTGCTGTAGTGATATTAATTCCAAAATCACGTGGTGGCGCAAGCCACATAGATCTTAATTTATAAAATATAATAGGCGGTGGATGGCAATGGAATTTTGTAATAATATTGTATTAATTGGTATGCCAGGCTGTGGTAAAACTTCTCTCGGTTCAATTATAGCTGAAAGATTAGAACTGGATTTTTATGATATTGATCAATATATCGAGAAAAAAGAGAATAAAAAGATTGCGGAAATTTTTCTATTAGGAGAACCTCATTTTCGCCAGATTGAGAGCGCTGCCATTCGTGAAGTGAGCTCTAAAAAATCAGTCGTTATTGCTACGGGTGGTGGGGCAGTGACTCGGGCAGAAAATATCGCTGAGTTGCAGCAGAAAGGTACTATCTTTTATATTGAACGCTCCTTAGAAAAAATAATAGCGTCGACGGATATGAGTGCACGTCCACTACTAGCTGATAATGTTAAACGAATTTACACGTTATATGAACAACGCAAACATTTGTATGAAACCCATTGCCACCATCAGATTACCAATAATCAGTCCTTAGAATTGGCAGCAGATCAAATATTAGAGAGAATTGGATAACACAGCAAAACTGAAATAGAATTACTTGCCTGAATTTAGGCGGTGATTCTTTTCTTTTTAATATAAATTCATTGATGCCTCAATTAATCGTTTTGATCGATTGATTGGAGTAAGATTAAAGATTGTAAAAAAAAATAAATACTATAAAATATATGTTAATTATGTTAATTGTATTATATTTCAAATTATATGAATTATCTGAAAAGTTCGTCAAAACATATGCTAATCTGGTGATTTTTAGGCGAAGAAGAGAATTTTACCTTTAGTGCTGAACATTTGATTGGAGGCTTATACAGTAGTGGCTCAAATCTCAGTAATAAACGAAGATAAATTATGGACAAGAAGTTATCTATCCCTATTACTCGTCAATGTACTACTTTGCTTTGGCTTTTATATGCTTCCCCCTACGTTACCAGCATACGTTAAACAAATTGGTGGTAGTAATTTTCAAGCAAGTTTGGTCATTGGCATGTTTTCAAGTATGTCCTTGGTTTCACGCGTTATTTCGGGCAGCATCGTTGATGCTAAGGGTGAAAAAGTGATTATGATCATTGGTATAGTGATTGTCGCCATATGCTCCATTGCTTACATGTGGTTACCAGTTAATGGAATATTATTTTTTCGTTTCTTGCAGGGGGCAGGCTGGGGGATGGCAACAGCCGCTATCGCAACGGCTGTTTATAAGATTGTGCCAGATAAAAGGAGGGGTGAAGGCTCAGGGTATTATGCATTAACGGTGATCGTTTCTTTGTCTCTTACACCGATTGTTGCCATCTTGATCATGAATCATTTCAATTTTAGTTATGTTTTAATTGTTTCAGCCCTGTTGACGGCCGCAGGTGTTTTTATGTTGGTAACGGGTTTACCAGAACTTTCTCCAAATCCTACCACCTTACATGGTGAAAAAAGAGCTATCACCTTAAAAAATATATTTGAGAAGGGGGCCCTTCTGCCCTCTGGTCTATGCTTTATTTTATCAATTCCCCTATGTGGCATAATGGCTTATTTAGTGCTGTTTGGTCAAGAATTACAGATGGAGAATGTTTGGATCTATTTTATTGGCTATACGGGGATGATTTTGCTAACGAGACCATTTATCGGTAGATTGTTGGATCGAAAAGGTCACGTGGTCATCATCTTGCCCGGGAGTATACTGATGATTGTGGGTCTCATTTTGTTGTCGCTGACACATTCCGCCACAATGTTAGTGATTTCCTCCCTATTTTATGGCCTTGGGTATGGCGCCGTTCAGCCGTCTTTGCAAACTTGGGCAGTAAACAGGTGCCCGGAAGACCGCAAAGGGGCAGCCAATGGATTATTTCTATCTTCGATTGATATGGGATATATGGTGGGATCGGTCTTATTGGGATATACTGCTGGTCGTGGTAGTTATTCTGCTATGTATGGATATTCGACTATATTTATGGTTGCATTCTTAGTCATCTATGTAGTCTCCTTGGCAAAATCACGAGAACTGGGCAAAAATCCAGTTAAATGAGAATATATTCAGCAGGTGTATAATAAATTCAAGAATCAGATCGATATAACATCGATGAACGAGCTTGCGGAGATAGTAAAAAATAAAACGATATCTAAAAAGAGTGGTCTTGATTTATCCTCGCGATTTTTTTTTCGTATGGACAATCCAAGAATTCACGCACTGATATTTTAAAGCCCACCGTGCAATATTTGACTGCCTAGTGGACCTTCTGCCGTTGCTATTTTATCTGATCATCATTCGATTTAAGATTTTTTAAGACAAATTTAACAAAATTCTTGATGATGGGCCGCTTTTCATGAGTGATGGGCACCGCCAGATAGGTAGTTCTGGGAATCGCAGGCTTTATATCAAGGAAAGCCAACCCTTGGTGAGCGTAATATTTTGCTACTCGGGAAGAAATCATCGTGACTCCAGTCCCTGAAGAGACGAAACCTAGCGTTGAAGATAGATGTCCGTGAGTACGCAATACAATGTTGGGATTTAGCTTGAGACGATTAAAGGTTTCTATTACATTTGTATACAACGTAGTTTCAACGTTGAAAATCAAGGATTCATTGGTTAGTTCTTCAAGATGTACAGACTTGCGAATGGCCAAAGGATGATCTTGGTTTACGGCTAGCACTAGGCGATCTTCGTATAAAGGATAAAAATGAATACCTTCAGTTTCATGAAAATGTGACAAAAAAGCCACATCAATTTCCAAGGATTTCAGGGCCGAGATGAGTCCGGCGCATTCGGCTTCATAAATATCAAAATTGATAGCAGGAAAAAACTTTTTAAATTGGGAAACTAATTCGATAAAACCAAAATATTGAGATCCTGGGAAAGCACCAATTAAAATATTGCCCCTATCGGCAGAGATAAACTGTTCAATCATGGTTTTTGCTTTTTGTGAATCTTCCATAATACGCTGGGCGAAGGGCAAAAACTCTTTACCGACAGTCGTTAAAAATAAAGAGCGAGTCGTGCGTTCAAATAAGCGAATCCCAAACTCGGATTCTAATTTACCAATTTGAATGGACAATGATGATTGTGAAACATTGATCTCTTCGGCAGCTTTCGTAAAACTCCCATATTTAGCCACGGCTAAAAAGTACTCAAGTTGATGAAATTCCATGAGGTATACTCCTAACTTCAAGTATTCCATTGTAATTCAGACAGATATGTATTTCCCGACAATAAAGAGTGGCGGTAGAACACTACTTATAATTATAGTTTATTTTATAAGAATAACAAGAATAGCAATGCAATATTCATAAAATTTATGCTATATCATAATAATACCTATTGTGAATCGCAATTGCGGTGTGGGGGAAAGCACGGTATGATTAAAACATAAAAGATAAAACATTCGGAAAATTCAGCGAGCTATCAAGTCGCTAGATGGTATATTTGCTTAGTTTGGGATTTTTTGAAGATAGGAAGTGATAGTATGGGAAAAACTTTACGAAAAGGAACTTTGGTGGGAATTCTTAGTGCTGAGGAAGCAGTTAAAGCCATTCCTGATGGTGCGACGGTTGCATTTTGTGGAGCAGGCGGTGGAATTGTTGAAGCAACAGAGGTCATTAATGCTTTGGCCGATAGATTCACAGAATCACAACAGCCGCGTAATTTAACTTTTTGGCATACAACTGGTCTTGGCAATCGTAATGATAGGGGCATGTCACCTCTGGCCCAGACTGGGTTGGTGCGTCGGGTTTTCGGTGGCCATTGGGGTCAATCACCCAGGCTAGCGGAAATGGCAGAACGAAATGAGATTGAAGCCTATAATTACCCGCAAGGAGTGATGAGCCAGCTCTTGCGGACGGCGGCAGCCGGACAACCAGGTATTATCACCCATGTGGGACTGGGTACTTTTGTTGATCCCCGCCAGCAGGGTGGAAAACTTAACGAATGTACTAAAGAAGAATTAATTAAATTAATGGAAATTAATGGAAGAGAATGGTTGTTTTATCCTGTTGTACCCATTGATGTGGCTATTATCCGTGGTACAACGGCCGACACGGAAGGTTATATCAGTATGGAAGATGAGATCACCTATTTAGACGCTTTAGCCATGGCTCAAGCCGCACATAATAATGGTGGGATGGTCATTGCTCAAGTGCAACGTCTGGTAAAGGCACGTACATTGCATCCCAAGTCAGTCAAAATCCCCGGTTATCTTGTTGATGCGTTGGTTGTCGTTCCAGATCAGCCTCAACTTTACACCACTTCCAATCGTTTCTTTTCCGGAGACTTTGTGGCAGATATGGGAGAAGTTGTACCTTTGCCTCTTAATGAACGCAAGTTGATTGCCCGTCGCGCTCTGTTTGAAGTGTCGCCTGGTGATGTGGGCAACGTAGGTGTTGGTATTTCCGATGGCATCGGTGTGGTGGCCAGGGAAGAAGGCGTGAGTGAAGATTTTACCCTCACTGTAGAAACGGGTCCTATTGGTGGGGTTACCGCCCAAGGCATCTTTTTCGGGGCTACCGTCAACATGCAGGCCATGTTGGATATGCCATCTCAGTTTGACTTCTATGATGGGGGCGGACTTAATATCTGTTTCTTAAGTTTTGCTGAGGCCGATCAAGCCGGGAATGTTAATGTGCACAAATTTAATGGTAAGATCATGGGCACCGGCGGATTTATTAATATTTGCCAAAACAGCAAAAAAATTATTTTTAGCGGTACATTAACGGCTGGCGGCTTAAAAGTTGCCATTGAAGATGGTAAGGTCAAGATTAATCAAGAGGGTAAATTTAAGAAACTGGTGGCACAAGTGCCAGAAATTACTTTCAACGGCAAAGACGCTCTGCTGCGAGGCCAAGAAGTGCTGTACATCACAGAACGTGCTGTTTTCCGTCTTACACCAGAAGGTCTTGAATTGTTTGAAATTGCACCGGGTATGGATTTGGAAAAAGATATTATCGGACAAATGGGTTTTAGACCTAACATTGCTGCTGATCTCAAAGAAATGGACCCTCGTTTGTTCTTGACTGAGGTTATGGGTATTCAAAGTGAGTGGCATAAGTAAGGATAAAAAATATTGTCTAAATTTAAAGGGGGACATTATTATGACAAACAAAGTACCATTTGAAGTTGGCGACACGATTTCCTTCACAAAAACCATCAGTGAATCCGATGTATATTTATTTGCAGGTATCACTGGAGATTTTAGTCAAATGCATATGAATGAAGAGTTCATGAAAACCACTCCTTATAAAACGAGAATTGTTCATGGCGTGCTTACCTTTGCACTGGGGTGTACGGCTTCGACCATGATACAAGTACAGGCTAGATCACCTATCCCTAGTATGTCTTATGGCTATGATCGGCTACGGTTTGTTAAGCCAGTATTTTTTGGCGACACAGTGACAGCCAAATACACAATTAGTGAAATCGATCAGGAAAATCTAAAATCCTATGCTAAAATGGAAGTGTTTAATCAAAAGAATGAATTGTGTGTTGTTGCTCAGCATATTTTAAAATTTATTCCTATTTGATGTTAAATAATTCTAGGGTATTTTCCAATGGAAAGATAGTAGGGTAAAGGGAAGGGTGGCATATAAAATGGTTACAGTGGATACGAAATTAGTAGGTTTACTCGGTGATCCTTTAAAACAAACATTTTCCCCTCAAATGCACAATGAAACCTTCGCAAAGTTAAATTTGGACTATTTTTACTTTCCCATCGAAGTTGGCAATGATAAGTTAGAGGCTGTTGTAACAGGCATTAGAAATATGAATTTTGCTGGTTTTAATGTTACAAAACCTAACAAAATTGAAATCATGAAATATTTGGATGAAATCGATGAATTGGCCGAGAAAATAGGATCAGTTAATACGGTTACGATCAAAGATGGTAAGTTAAAAGGTTATAATACGGATGGTGAAGGTTTTGTACGGGCTCTGCTGAGTAAAACCGATATCGATATTAGCAAAAGTACATTTTTTATTTTTGGTGCAGGTGGAGCTTCCCGGGCTGTAAGTTCTACATTAGCATTTAAAGGTGTAAAAAAGCTTTATATTACGGACAAATTCAGTGAAGCCAGTGAGTCTCTCGTACACGATATAAATACCAAAATAGCAAACTGTGCGGAAGTTGTAGCCTTTGGTCAACACGCATGTCCTGCATACATCGCTAAAAGTAATGTTGTTGTGAATGCTTCTGGCGTGGGCATGTATCCGTATTTTGGAAAATCACCGATTGACAAGGAACTTTTACGGTCAGACCAATTTGTCATGGATTTAACCTATAATCCTGCTAAAACCCAAATTTTGATTGATGCTGAAGAAAAAGGTTGCAAAACTCTCAATGGAATCGGCATGGTTATTAATCAAGGAGCACAAGCTTTTTCCTTATGGACAGGCGTAGAAGAACCCGTTGCGATGATGACAGAAACAATTTCTGCGATTGTTGCTAAATTACAAAAATAAACCTATGAAAATATACAGCTTATGTACGACTTTTGCCCCATAGCGTTGAAAGCCCTGCATGAGCTGAGAAAGAGTGATGAAAATGAAAATTTGCGTTCTTGGTGCTGGTGCATTAGGTAGTTCCATTGGTGGCGTATTGGCAGAGGGGGGCTCTGACGTTTATTTAATCGACCAATGGCCCGATCATGTCAATGAAATCAACAGACGGGGATTAACCCTCAGAGAAGGCACAATAGATCGAACAGTGAATGTAAAGGCGCGCAAGGATTGCACAGGAATCGGCCATGCCGATCTCATTATCGTTTTGGTAAAATCTTTTCATACTAAGGAGGCCATTGAAGGGGCAGGTGCCATCATCGGTGACAACACCATGGTGATGTCCATTCAAAACGGTCTTGGTAATGATGAAACACTGGCTGAAGTGGTTGGCCAAGAACGGTTAATTGGTGCTAAAACATATGTAGGCGGCGTACTACTAGGAGCGGGCCATGTCATTGCTGGTACCAAAAACAAAGTTACCTATATTGGAGAATTTGATGGTAAAATCACTGATCGGATCACAAAGGTAGCGGATGAATTTAATAAGGCTGGCTTATTGACTACGATTAGTACTAATATCGTTGGAATGACATGGGACAAACTATTGATTAACGTGGCTACTGGTGCCTTGAGTGGCATCACTAAGCTAACCTATGGTGGACTGTACAAGGTGAAAGAAATCGAAGAGTGTGCCTTGGCAGCTGTGGCAGAGACAATGGCTGTAGCAGCGGCTAGTGGTGTGATACTGTCCATTAAGGATCCTAGTCAAGCATGGTTTATGGCATCCGATGGATTACCTGATGAGTTTAAGACGTCCATGTTACAGAGCTTAGAAAAGAAGCAAAAAACGGAAATCGATTTTATCAATGGTGCCGTCGTACGCTGGGGTGAAAAATACAATATTCCAACACCTGTCAATAAGACCATTGTGGCTCTTGTAAAAGGAATTGAATACGGCATGCAAGATTATCCAGGCAAGTCTTAGGAGGTACTTTGTGGCTTATCAAAAAAAATCTTATGTAGAGCATACTGCAGTTCGCGTTAAAGATATTCAATGGCATATTCGCTTTTTTAGTGAAGCACTGGGTATGCCGGTTCGCACAGTCAATGGGTCACCCGAAAATCCTCAGCAAGTATGGACAATCGGTGGCGTGCAACTTATCTCAGATCCAAGTTTTGAAGGACCTGAAGGACGATCAGCTCATCTAGGTATTATGACGGAGGATTTAGAGGCTGCGTTAGTAGAAGTGTATAAGTGGGGTGTGACCCAATTGCCACAAGGACGCAACTGGGTTGCGTTACCAGACGGACTCTGTGTAGAGATTATCCAAGCAAAGGATAACTCCGTTGCAGAGGTGCTGGCTGTCATACCTTGGGTGTAAAAAAATATATTGAATAATAGGGAGTGGTATGAGTATGAAAAAAATTCTTATGTTACATGGCATCAATCACAATATGTTTGGGAAAAGAGATCCAGTCCAATATGGTATGACGACTCTTGCCGAGATCGACCAAAGCATGCAAGACCTTGCCAAGGAACTGGGGGTTGAAGTTGAAAGCTTCCAGACTAACTGTGAAGGTGAAATGTGTGAACGAGTTCATAAAGGTTTCCAAGATAATGTAGATGCCATTGTTATTAACGCTGGCGCTTGGACTCACTATAGCTATGGTCTACGGGATGCTCTTGCAATTTTCACAGGGCCTATTGTTGAATGTCATATGTCTAATATTCATGCACGGGAAGCGTTCCGTCATGTTTCTGTGTTTGCCGAGATTGCTACAGGTCAGATTTGCGGATTTGGCGCAAACACCTATCTTCTTTCCCTAAGAGCTGCCGTAGCGGCCATAAAATAATCCATTACGATAGATTGTTTCTTTTTAGAATAAGGTATCATTACCCTTGGTCTCGCCAGTCTGTGAGGCCATGGGTTTTGTTTAGGTCATTATATAAGGCTTTATATCAGTAAAAATAGATGATTAAAAAAAGGGAGTGGATTACTATGGAAAATTCAAATATGATATGGCCTGCTAAGGTGACAATCTGTGAGGTTGGCTTGCGAGATGGTCTGCAAAATGAAAAAAAAATATTGAGTGTGGAAGAAAAACTTGAGCTTCTTGATATGACGGTCGCATCGGGCATTAAAATTATTGAAGTTGGTTCTTTTGTCCATCCCAAGGCCATTCCCCAGATGGCTGATACGGAAAAAGTTGTAGAAAGAATGAAAAGAGTCGATGGCATCGAATATCGGGCATTGATTCCGAATCTGAAAGGCTTGGAACGTGCCCATGCCTCTGGTCTCACTAAAGCAAAACTCACCGTATCAGTCAGTGATTCCCATTGTATCAATAATTTCAATAAGACTCCCTTGGAAATGATGGCAGGATTTATTCCTTGTGTTGAGTATGCAGCAAAAAATAATATACAAGTATCCGGCGCATTATCGTCGGCTTGGGGATGTGCCTTTGAAGGTAAAATTCCTGTACAACAAATAGAAAAAATAGTGCGAGAGTATTTGAAACTGGGGATTACGGAATTGTCCCTATCCGATGCCACGGGCATGGGTAATCCTCGTCTAGTATATGAAATTAGTAAATATATGGTGAAAACATTTCCGGAGGTTAAATGGGTATTGCACTTTCATAATACTCGGGATATGGCGTTAGCCAATATCGTGGCTGGTATGCAGGCTGGTATCACCACTTTTGATGGTGCTTTTGGTGGACTGGGTGGCTGTCCATATATCCCTGGCGCATCAGGTAACATTGCTACTGAAGATGTTGTCAATATGCTTTATGAATTGGGGGTCGATACGGGTGTGGATTTACTAAAAGCAATAGCCACAGCCCGTACTGCCCAACAAATGGTTGGACATGAGGCAGAAAGCCATGTTTTGAAAGCAGGACGTTGTGAAGATCTTACAAAGCAAAAGGCTCAGCACCAAAATAATAAATAACTATGCCACGGCGCAGGGCAGAAAATCAGTATTCTGATACGATGATGAAAAAAGGTTACTTCCAGCATGTAGGGAGTAACCTTTTCTTACTATATTTTTAAATATAAGCTTCTAAATAATTATAAAGATCTATTGACCGCGGCTCTCGCTGGGGAACCACCCAGAGTTCAGCTTGAGACTGAGAGAAACAATTCAGAACGAACAACTCTATTAAATCGCAAGCAACGGGATGACCTTGATAAAGAGTGGGCAATTCTAGCATCACAACGTGAGGCCCTGGAAGGACAAAAAATCTTGCAAAACGAGATAAGAAGGCTCCGCGACCAGTTATCAAATGAAAGATAGTCGATTGTTACATTGGGGCCATTTAAAAAGGGTAATACATATCAATCATAGAGCGGGGTGGAAGACTCCTGCTCTTTTCCCATATAACGATCATTTTTGTTTAATGAAAAATGTTACAAGCTTGCAGGAACAGGAAATGTTGTAGCGAAAATAATGAATAGTAAAGAGATACTCCCTAGAATACCTATCTTGGAATTTGGGTTGTATAATAGTTGGTGAAAATTATATAATAGTAACACAATACAATGGGAGGCAGGAAAAATGAGTCTACATATTAATGCTAAGGAAGGCGATATTGCAAGCACGGTATTAATGCCTGGGGATCCCCTCAGAGCCAAGTTTATTGCGGAAACCTTCTTACAAAAACCCGTTTGTTACAATGAAGTTCGGGGTATGTATGGCTATACGGGATTTTATAAGGGGAAAAAAATCTCTGTACAAGCCTCAGGAATGGGAGTTCCGTCCATCTCTATTTATGCTCAAGAGCTCATTACTAGTTATAATGTAAAAAAGATTATTCGAATTGGGACTTGTGGGTCACTACAAGAAAAGGTGAAAATAAAAGATGTTATTATGGCCATGGCGGTCTCCCACGATTCCAATATGAATTTACAGCGCTTTGATGGAATGACGTATGCGCCCACGGCTAGTTTCGAACTTTTGGACAAAGCGTACCATGTTGCGCAAAAGTTAGGCATCGAAGTTAAGGTAGGCAATATCTTAACAACGGATACTTTCTATCATGATGATCCAGACGACTGGAAGCGGTGGGCCAAATTTGGCGTATTGGCTGTGGAAATGGAAACCGTAGGCTTATACACCTTGGCTGCTAAATACGGTATTCAGGCCTTGACGATTTTAACGGTGAGTGATAGTTTAGTTACTGGTGAAGCAACATCATCAGCCGACCGCCAGACGACATTAACACAAATGATGAAGATTGCCTTAGAGACAGCCGAATAAAATCATACAATACCCTTTACTAATCGTGATAAATGGATTATGATTAAAGCAATAGAATATGATGCTGGGGGAGCCAAGTGGCTGAGAAGGAAGAATTGTTCCTGACCCTTTGAACCTGACATGGTTAGTACCATCGTAGGGAAGCTGCTTCGTATATTTTTTATATTGAGCCAAAAAGCTTATCCTCCTTGGATAAGCTTTTTTTCTATATCAAGAAATAGAAGCTTTTTGCCCTTCGACCAGATCTGTCAGCGTTTTATCTACGTAAGAGTATCCGAGTGTGAGGTGAAAAAAGTGCAGGTTATACTGAATAGTAAAGCAGAAATTGTGGAAAAAGAGATGAATGTAGTGGATTTTTTACTCTTGAAAGGACTCAATCTGGAGACCGTTATTGTGGAGTATAATGAAAAAATAATAAAAAAAGACGCGTGGCTTTCAGTTATGTTGCAAAATAATGATCGCTTAGAAGTCTTGAAATTTGTCGGAGGAGGTTGAAGAGGTGGATGATAATTTAATCATTGGTGGTAAAAGTTTAAGTAGTCGTTTATTTATTGGTACGGGGAAATATTCCACCGATGCCATGATTCCTGAAATGATTACAAAGTCTGGGTCTCAGGTTATTACAGTAGCCTTACGGAGAGTCGATTTTAACGCTACTACAGGCAATGTCATGGATCATATTCCTCCAGACATGCAATTGTTACCCAATACGTCGGGAGCACGCACTGCTGAGGAAGCAATCCGTATTGCCCGTTTGGCACAAGCTTCCGGGTGTGGAAATTGGATTAAAATTGAAGTTATTTCTGACAATAAATATCTATTGCCTGATGGGTATGAAACCATTAAAGCGACTGAGGTATTAGCAGCAGAAGGGTTTGTCGTTTTGCCTTATATTAGCCCAGATTTGATGGTGGCCAAGAAACTTGTTCAAGTAGGAGCAGCAGCAGTCATGCCTTTAGGAGCGCCCATTGGTACCAATCGTGGCCTTAAAACCAAGGAATTATTAAAAATACTAATAGAAGAAATAGGAGTGCCCATTATTGTTGATGCGGGTATTGGTAAACCTTCAGATGCCTGTGAGGCTATGGAAATGGGGGCAGCCGCTTGTTTGCTCAATACGGCAATTGCCAGTGCCAATCATCCTGGTTTAATGGCTGAGGCTTTTGGTATGGCGGTGGTAGCCGGGCGCAAAGCTTATTTAGCCGGCCTGGGAGGAAGTTTTCAATATGCCAAAGCATCATCACCTCTGACTGGATTTTTAAATGAGTAAAGGAGACGGGATGAGCTTTTATGATGAGTATGTAGGATATTCTGAAGCTGAGATTAATGCTGTATTAAAAAATACAACATCGGATCAAGTTGTAAAAATTGTTCATAAAGACCGATTAACAGCCTTGGATTTTTTAGCCTTATTATCACCGGCCGCGGAAACTCATTTGGAACTGATGGCCCAGAGAGCCCACCAGTTGACGGTGCAAAATTTTGGGCATGTGATTTTCTTATTTACACCTATTTATTTGTCAGATTACTGTACGAATAAATGCGTTTATTGTGGCTTTAATGTAACTAATAAGTTTACCCGTAAGAAGTTGACGTTAGAAGAAGTGGAAAAAGAAGCCCAAAGTATTGCTGCCACCGGACTGCAGCATATTTTGTTCCTGACAGGTGATGCTCCGAAGATTGCGGGCATTCCGTATATGTTAGCGTGTATTGAAATTCTAAAGAAATATTTCTCGGCAATTGCCATTGAAATATATGCTCTGGATATGGATGAATATAAGACTTTAATCGACGCTGGTGTGGAGAGTATGACAATGTTTCAAGAAACATACAATCCCCTTATTTATGATGGACTGCATTTAGCCGGTCCCAAGAAAGATTACCGCTATCGTCTTGACGCACCCGAAAGGGCTTGTCAGGCTGGGATACGTTCAGTGAATCTTGGTGCGCTACTAGGACTTGATCAGTGGCGTAGGGATGGCTTTTTTGCCGGACTGCACACTTCTTATCTCCAAAAAAAATATTCGGATGTAGAGGTCAGCCTTTCCTTACCACGCATACGCCCAACCATGGGGCATTGTGAAACCGGACTGACTGTCAATGATAAAAGTATGGTGCAAATGATGACGGCCTTTCGTTTATTTATGCCTAGGGCTGGGATTACTCTTTCCACCCGGGAAAATGCAGCATTTCGTGATCATGCCATTCAACTTGGGGTGACAAAAATGTCGGCTGGGGTCAATACCGCAGTGGGTGGTCATAGTGAGAGTCAGGAGAATTCAGGTCAGTTCGAAATATCCGACAATCGCAGTGTTGCTGAAATGTCTGAGTCTATCTTGAAACTAGGGTATCAACCTGTCGTTAAAGATTGGCAAACCATCTATTAAAAGGAGAGAAACTGATATGAAAGAAAAATATGGTTTTAATACGGAGTTATATTGTATTACGGCCGAAGAACTTTCAATGGGGCGTAGTAATATTGAGGTCGTCAAGGAAATGATTGCAGCGGGCGTAACCATCATCCAGTACCGAGAAAAAGATAAAAAAATGAAAGATAAATACAGTGAATGCTGTATCATCCGGGCCATGACCAAGGCGGCGGGCGTTACCTTTATTGTTAATGATGATATTGATTTGGCAATGATTGTACAGGCTGATGGTGTACATATTGGTCAAGATGATTTACCCATTGAGAAAGTGCGGGAGCTAGTTGGGGATAAGATGATTGTCGGTATTTCTACTCATCGTCCCGCAGAGGCCCAGCAGGCCGTGCTTTCTGGTGCAGATTATATTGGTGTAGGACCCATGTTTAAAACAGCGACGAAGAAAGATGTTTGTGACCCTGTAGGGTTTGAGTATTTGGACTATGTCGTTAAAAACATTTCCATTCCTTTTGTGGCGATTGGGGGCATTAAAATAAACAATATCCCTGAAGTCATGAAGAGGGGGACCCAGTGCGTTGCGATCATCAGTGAGATAACAACAGCTCATGATATTGCTGGGAAAATCAGTGAGATTAAGGAAGTCATTAAAAATAGTATCGTTAAGGAGAAATGAACATGAGTTATACAACACAAATGGATGCTGCAAAAAAAGGTATTGTAACCAAGGAAATAGCCAGAGTGGCTGCCAAGGAAGATATGGATGTTGCCCTATTAATGGACCTAGTAGGCCAAGGGAAAATTGCCATACCAGCTAATAAAAATCATCGTTCCCTCGATGCAACAGGTGTGGGCCAAGGGCTCAGCACTAAGATCAATGTTAATCTAGGTGTATCAGAGGACTGTTGTGATATTGAAGAAGAAATTCGCAAAGTACAAAAAGCTATTGATATGAAGGCTGATGCCATTATGGATCTGAGCTGTTTCGGCAAAACACGGGAGTTTCGTCGTCGACTCATTGAGATGTCACCAGCTATGATTGGTACAGTACCCATGTATGATGCTGTTGGTTTTTTAGATAAAGAATTGAAAAGTATTACGGCTGAGGAATTTTTGTCAGTTGTTCAGAAACATGCGGAAGATGGCGTAGATTTCATGACCATTCATGCTGGGCTTAATCGAGAAACAGCATCAAAGGTGAAAAAACAGAAACGTTTAACCAATATTGTATCCCGGGGCGGTTCGTTACTATTTGCTTGGATGGAATTAAATAATAGTGAAAATCCTTTTTATGAGCATTACGACCGTGTGCTAGATATCTGTGCTAAGTATGATGTTACTATCAGCCTGGGGGATGCCTGTCGACCAGGGTCTATTAATGACTCTACCGATGCATCACAAATTCATGAACTCATTGTTCTGGGAGAACTGACTAAACGGGCGTGGGCGAAAAATGTTCAAGTCATGGTTGAGGGCCCTGGACATATGGCACTCAATGAAATTACGGGTAATGTTATGCTACAAAAAAGATTGTGCCATGGCGCACCATTTTATATTTTAGGGCCATTGGTAACGGATATAGCGCCTGGTTATGATCATATTACCAGTGCTATTGGGGGGGCTATTGCTGCCGCTGCTGGCGCAGACTTTTTGTGCTATGTCACACCCGCAGAACATTTACGCTTGCCAACCTTAGATGATATGAAAGAAGGCATTATTGCTGCGCGCATTGCTGCTCATGCTGCCGATATTGCCAAAGGTGTGAAAGGCGCCCGGGACTGGGATAATAAAATGAGCCAAGCACGCGCTGATATTGATTTTAATAAAATGATTGATCTGGCCATTGATCCTGAAAAAGCCAGAGCCTACCGCGACTCGTCAGTGCCTGAACAAGAAGATACATGCACCATGTGTGGTAAAATGTGCGCCATGAAAACAATGAAAAAAATCTTAAATGGTGAGCAATTGGATATTTAATAAGTTTTCACCGAATGATAATAGAGGGGTTCACGCATATTCGTGAACTCCTCTATTTGTCGTTTGGTAGGAAGCCTTTCCTATGGAACATAGAGATAAAATATATGTATTTGTCATTGGGATGTTGAGTATAAATAAGGAGAAAAGTTTATTTTGTATAGAGCTACATGTATATTAGGTATATAGGAAATGCTAAGGTGCATATATATAAATTTGATCGATAGAATTCTTATATGATTTTCTAGAAAAAGGTAGGTTGATGGAATGGAGTACTTATGGCCTTTATTCAGTATTATCATGATTAATATTTTGCTGAGTGGTGATAATGCTTTAGTGATTGCCCTAGCCAGTCGCGCATTGACGCCTGAGCAACAAAAATCAGTTATGATATGGGGCAGTGGGGGGGCGATTGGTCTAAGAATTTGTTTAACTTTTGTCGCCGTATTGATTCTCAAAATACCCTATTTACAAATAGCTGGTGGAATATTATTATTATGGATTGCCATTAAACTGATTGCCAATCAAGACCATCATGAAACAGTAGAGGCCAAAAAAAATTTATGGGATGCTATCAAAACAATTATCGTGGCTGATGTTGTTATGAGTCTTGATAATGTGATTGCCATTATCGGTATTGCCAAAGGCAATACGATTTTACTCATGATCGGACTTATCATTAGTATCCCCATTATTATCTGGGGAAGCAAAGTCATTGGCATGTTTATCCAAAGGTGGCCGATTATTATTACCATTGGTTCAGTATTTTTAGGATGGACAGCAGGGGAGATGGCTGTCGCTGATAAACAATTGCTCCTAATCGTGAATTGGCATTCGTGGATCAATTGGGTACTGCCTACTATTTTTGCAGGAATTGTTATAATATTTGGTAATCTACTGGCGAATAGAGGTCGTAAAGCTAGAAATAGAAAGTGAAATCCGAATATTAAAGGATGAAAAATATATAACGTTCATATATTATTGACAGCTTTTTGTCTATGCTGTAGAATAATAGCGTAATAGAATATAACTCGTATAAATTTGAGAATAGGGCTCAAGCGTTTCTACAAGGCGACCGTAAATTGTCTAACTACGAGTGAAAGTGTACCTAGGGTTCCGCATAACATAAGTGGCTATTTGCCTCAGGTTATGGTCTGTGACCAAGTGGTACAGGCACTACGAAAGTGCTACACCGATGGGATAAAAACCCGGGCGGGGAGGTTTCGCTCTTTATTTGAAGCGATTCTCCCTGCCCGGGTTATTGTTTTCGAATGGAGGAGGTTACTGCGGTTTTATCTGTCCGTGTGAAGAATTTGTTTTTATAAAAAGAATAAGCTATCAAAGGAGATACATACATGTTAGATCGTTTTTTTAAACTGAGTGAACGTAAGACCACTGTTCAGACGGAGGTAATGGCTGGCATTACTACTTTTATGACAATGGCCTATATTTTATTCGTAAATCCTAGTATCCTCGGTGCTGCGGGTATGGACAAAAATGCTGTGCTGTTGGCTACGGCTATTGGTTCTGGTTTGGTGACCATTATGATGGGGGTATTCGCCAATTACCCAATTGCCTTGGCACCTGGTATGGGGCTTAATGCCTTTTATGCCTTCACAGTCGTTATTGGAATGGGTGTTTCTTGGCAGATTGCCCTAGGAGCTGTATTTATTTCGGGGCTGATTTTTCTCCTGTTGACATTGACTCGCGTACGTCAACTCTTAATTGAAGGTATGCCTAACTCGTTAAAACATGCCATAACCGTCGGAATTGGTATGTTTATTACCATCGTTGGGTTAAAACTATCAGGTATTATGAGTATTCGTCTCTCCCTTATTCCGCCCACCTTGGAGAAAATTGTTGCGGGACACGGTAATGGTTCGCCCATGTCTTTTGAAACTATTATGGAAATGGGTAAAGTCGCCGATAAGGAAGTCTTACTTGCATTATTTGGTCTGCTTTTTATTAGTGTCTTAATAGCGCGTAATGTAAAAGGCTCCATGTTGATTGGCATTATAACAAGCACGGTTCTTGGTATTGCCATGGGAATTGTGCAAGTACCTCCAGGGTTTGTACCCGTTGCCATTCCAGATTTTAGTCATAATGCCTTCTTTGCTTTGGATATTAAGGGGGCCCTAGGCATGGGGTTAATGACGATTATTTTCACATTTACCTTTGTGGAATTATTTGATACTATGGGAACCTTGGTTGGAACGACGAGTAAAGCTGGCTTGATGGACAAGGATGGCAAAATTCCTGGTATTGGGAAAGCTATGTTAGTCGACGCTACAGGTGTCAGCCTTGGTGCAGTTCTGGGGACAAGTACAATGACGGCTTTTATCGAAAGTGCTGCCGGTGTGGCAGTGGGTGGTCGTACTGGTCTTACAGCTGTTGTCTGTGGTGTGCTTTTTCTACTTGCTCTCTTTTTTACACCCCTTGTTAGTTTGATTCCTGATGCCGCTACTTGCCCAGCTCTTATTATTGTGGGCTGTCTGATGATGGAGAGTGTTCGTCATATTGATTTTACGGATTTTACAGAGGCCATGCCTGCTTTTATGACAATTGTCATGATGCCTTTTACTTATAGTATTGCCAATGGTATTTCTTTTGGCCTAGTATTATATCCTTTGTTAAAGTTGATCACTGGGCGCCAGAAAGAAGTAAATTGGATTGTATATGTTTTGGCCGTACTAGTTATTATACGTCTAGTGTTTCTCAGTGAGTAAATAAAGTAGCCATTGCTACTTGTAATATTTATTCCAATTTATATAGATACTATTGTAAAGAAAGGTAGTGAATTTATGAAAGTTGCAATTATCATGGGGAGTGATTCTGACTGGCCTATTGTCGAGCCGGCAGCCCAGTTATTAGCTGAGTTTGCTATAACCACCGACGTGATTGTAGCCTCAGCTCACCGTACACCTGATAAAGTACATATTTTTGCTTCAGAGGCGCGAGCCAAAGGAATTGAAGTTATTATTGCTGCCGCCGGTGCCGCCGCTCATTTGGGTGGTGTTATTGCCGCTTATACCACACTACCTGTGATTGGTATACCTATTAATAGCACTTCTCTGAATGGGCTTGATTCACTCCTCAGTATTGTCCAGATGCCATCCGGAATTCCGGTTGCGACCATGGCCATCAACGGTGCAAAAAACGCAGGTATTTTTGCCGTGCAAATATTGTCAGGCAAGCACGAACAGTTGATTGAAAAGTTAGCTGATTATCGCAAAAAAATGGCTGATGAAGTTGAAGCAAAAGACATAAAACTTGCCAAGATGATTACTAATAAATAAGAATGGATTAGGAGGGTTTTATTATGGAAAAACAACCTTTATATGAAGGAAAAGCAAAAAGAATATTTAAAACTGATGTTGAGGATGAACTTTTAGTGTATTGGAAAGACGATGCTACTGCTTTAAATGGCCTAAAAAAGGGAACTATTGTAAGTAAGGGCATCATGAATAATAAAATATCCACATTTTTCTTTAACCTACTCAGTGAACATGGTATCCCTAACCATTTCATCAGCATGCCGAGCCCACGGGAAATGCTAGTAAAATCATTAGAAATAATACCAATCGAAGTAGTCGTTCGTAACATTGCAGCAGGTAGTCTTGCTAAACGCCTTGGCTGGGAAGAGGGGAAGAAACTTCCTCATACTGTTGTTGAGTTGTACTACAAAAGCGATGAACTTGGTGATCCATTAATTAATAATTATCATATCAAAACGCTGGGCATTGCCACAGAAGAACAAGTAAAAACTCTGGAAAAATATGCTCTTAAAATTAATGAAGTGTTGTCTACTTATTTAAAGAGTAAGAACATCGAACTCATCGATTTCAAATTAGAATTTGGCGTGTACAAAGGTGAGGTAATCCTTGGCGATGAAATCTCCCCTGATACTTGTAGGCTTTGGGACAGCGAGACACATGAAAAAATGGATAAGGATAGATGGCGTCGTGATCTTGGCAACGTTGAAGAGGCTTATCAAGAAGTACTATATCGCCTAACAGGAGAAAAAGCATGATTCTTGACTGCGACAAAATGCACGACGAATGTGGAGTTTTTGGCATCTATTCCCGTCAGGATAATGTAGCGAAAAACACATACTGGGGTCTCTATGCTTTACAACATCGTGGCCAAGAAAGTGCAGGTATTGCAGTAACGGATGGTTCTTGGATGGAAGTATCTCGTGGCATGGGCCTAGTTAATGAAGTTTTTCGCCATCAATTGCCTGATTTACCAGGTCAATATATTGCCATTGGTCATGTTAGGTATTCGACGACAGGTTCCAGTGCGCTGATGAATACTCAACCACTAAAAGTTAAGTATTCAGGTGGCCATATTAGTCTTGCCCATAATGGAAATCTGACAAATGCTGGAACAATACGCAATCAAATGGAGGAAGAGGGAAGTATCTTCCAAACATCCATTGATAGCGAAGTCATTGTTAATTTGATTGCCCGTTCGCGAAAGGCCACCTTAGAAGAAAAAGTTCTGGACAGTTTATCCAAGATTGAAGGAGCCTATTGCTTAGTTGTTATGACGGAGGAGAAACTGATTGGGGTCCGTGATCCTAATGGTCTTCGCCCACTTTGTATTGGTAAACTAAGCGGTGGTGGTTATGTCATTTCATCAGAATCCTGCGCCCTTGATACTGTCAATGCAGAATTTGTGCGAGATGTTGAACCAGGTGAAATGGTTGTGATTGATGATCATGGTTTAGTATCCTATCATTTTGGTGAGAAAAACCGGGAAGCACTCTGCATCTTTGAATATATTTATTTTGCTAGACCCGATAGTGTGATTGACGGTCAAAGTGTATATCAAGCTAGGCTAGAAATGGGTCGGCAGCTGGCCCGTGAGAGTGGGATCACCGCTGATATTGTCATTTCTGTGCCAGATTCAGGGACAACTGCAGCTTTAGGATTTAGTCAAGAATCGGGTATTCCTTTTGCCGAAGGTCTCATAAAAAATCGCTATATCGGGCGTACTTTTATTCAACCCGATCAAAAAGAACGGGATTTAAGTGTGAAAATTAAGCTTAACGCCGTTAAATCCGTCGTGAAAGGCAAATCTGTCATCATGGTCGATGATTCTATCGTACGTGGTACAACCAGTGGGAAAATAGTACGTCTCATTAAAGAAGCGGGGGCTACTGCTGTACATATGTGTGTCAGTTCACCACCCATTATGTATCCCTGTTATTACGGAATCGATACGGCCATACGTAAAGAACTCATTGCCTCCACGAAAAGTGTGGAAGAAATTAGAGAATTTATCGGCGCTGATTCCTTACATTATCTTTCGATCGAAGGCCTGGGAAAAACAGTTAAGGATGCTAGGTATCAGAATATGTGTTATGCCTGTTTTAACTCTAAGTATCCAGGTAGTCAGCCATGTGAACAAACTTGTGAAAATGGAAAATATGTTTTTGAACAGGGGGCCCCTCGATGAGCCAATTGACATATCGTGAAGCTGGTGTAGATATTGATGCCGGCAATAAAGCTGTAGATCTAATGAAAAAACATGTTCGGTCAACCTATCGTCCTGAAGTGATGGGGGATATTGGTGGTTTTGGCGGACTTTTTGCCCTTAATACAGGAAAATATCGTGAGCCTGTGCTTGTATCAGGGACTGATGGTGTGGGTACTAAGTTGTGTGTTGCCTTTATGGCAGATAAACATGACACTATTGGTCAGGATGCAGTCGCCATGTGTGTAAATGATATTTTAGTACAAGGCGCCGAGCCTTTATTCTTTCTTGATTATTTGGCTGTTGGGAAATTGGAGCCTGAAAAAGTGGCTGCTATTGTCAGTGGTATTGCTGGAGCTTGTCTGGAATCCGGCTGTTCGCTCATCGGTGGTGAAACGGCAGAAATGGCTAGTTTTTATAAAAATGGGGAATATGATATTGGTGGTTTTGCGGTCGGTGTCGTTGAACGTTCTAAACTGATCACGGGTGAGAACATACAACCGGGTGATGTAGTGATTGGTTTGCCTTCTAGTGGACTTCATTCCAATGGTTATTCCTTAGTGCGCAAAATCTGTTTTGATCTTAAAAAGTTTGCCATTGATCAGGAGATACCAGAACTAGGCAAAACTCTCGGGGACGAATTACTGATACCAACAAAGTTATATCCGAAAGCATGTTTGCCTTTAATTGAAAAATTTGATATACGGGGTATGGTGCATATTACTGGCGGTGGCTTTTATGAAAATATTCCAAGGGTGCTTCCTGAGGGGTGTGGCGTAGAAGTTAATACAGAAACGTGGCCTAAACCTCCAATTTTTGGATTAGTTCAGCAGTGGGGCAATGTAGCCGATTCAGAAATGTATCGAACTTTTAATATGGGGATTGGTATGATACTCGTTGTTTCCCAGTCTGAGGTGGCTGCCATTCAAGAAGATCTTACTGCAAGAGGGGAAATTTCCTATGTGATTGGCCATGTGACTGCCGGACCACGAGTTACCACGTTGAAAGGTGGCATATTCGGTGAGTGAGACAGTTCTTGGTATCTTAGCCTCAGGGCGAGGTAGTAATATGCAGGTCATTCTCGATAATATTAATGCTGGTCAGTTACATGCTACGATTGGCATCGTTATTAGCGACCATGCCAATGCGAAGGTGCTAGAATTAGCGGCTGCGGCTGGTATTCCAGCAGTATGCATTGAACGGAAAAACTTTGGGAGCAAACAAGAATTTGAGGCCGCTATCGCTTCAGAAATTGTTAATCATGAAGTGCAATTGGTAGTTCTAGCAGGTTTTATGCGCATTTTAAGCCGATACTTTATCGGCTTATTCCCTGGTCGCATTATGAATATTCATCCATCCTTACTACCAGCTTTTCCGGGACTTAATGCACATGATCAGGCAATCACTTATGGTGCGAAAATTTCGGGTTGTACCATACATTTTGTTGATGAAGGTGTGGATACGGGGCCGATTATTATGCAAAGTGCAGTGGAAGTGTTGGCGGATGATACGCCTGACAGTTTGTCCGCGCGAATCATTAAGGTAGAACATGCCCTATATTCTAAGGCGATTGGTTTATATTGCGAGAAACGTCTCTGCATTACAGGACGGAATGTAAAAATTATTGAGGGATAAGAGAGGAATCATAATGAATATAAAACGCGCGCTGATTAGCGTTTCTGATAAAACAGGAATCGTTGCCTTCGCCAAAGAACTTCATAAATATGGTGTAGAAATTATATCCACGGGTGGTACCATGAAAACCCTAATGGAAGCAGGTATACCGGTCAGATATGTTAGTGAAGTAACGGGTTTTCCAGAAATTATGGATGGGCGGGTAAAAACTCTTAATCCGTATATTCATGGTGGTATTCTGGCAGTCCGTGATAATCCAGCCCATATTGAAGCCATGGAGAAACATAATATTCTAGGCATTGATATGGTAGTTGTTAATTTATACCCTTTCCGTCAGACCATCGAAAAACCTGGTGTTTCTCTTGAAGATGCAGTAGAAAATATTGATATTGGTGGACCGGCTATGATTAGAGCTGCATCGAAAAACTTTAAATTTGTCACCGTAGTTGTTAATCCTGCACGATATGGTGATGTTTTGAGTCAATTGGCCCAAGATGGCAATATTTCCTCAGCTTTTCGGATGGCGCTGGCTAAAGAAGCTTTTAATCATACGGCTGAATATGATGCGTGCATTGCGGGTTATTTAGCTGGTCAGTTGGGGGAAAGTCAGTTCGCTGATACAGTACATTTGGTATATGAAAAAATCCAACCACTACGTTATGGCGAAAACCCTCAGCAACAAGCTGCTTTTTATCGAGAGAAGAATTTTACTGGTTGTGGTATTGCCAATGCTCGTCAACTACATGGTAAAGAATTATCATTTAATAATATTGTAGACGTGGAAGCTGCTTACAGTATTGTAGCGGAGTTTGATAAACCAGCAGCGACCATTATAAAACATACCAATCCTTGCGGTACAGGCGTTGGCAACACTTTAGTTGAGGCTTATGAAAAAGCTTACGGTGCTGACCCAGTATCAGCCTTTGGCGGCATTATTGGTCTTAATCGGGAAGTGGATGTAGTGACTGCTGTACAAATTAGTAAATTGTTTATTGAAGCAGTCATTGCTCCGGGCTTTAGTGAAGATGCCTTGGTTATTCTGAGCAAAAAGCAAAATATTCGTCTATTAGTAGCAGGTAATCGGCAAGCAGGCAGTAGACAGGCCGATATAAAAACAGTGTCAGGTGGTATGCTCATTCAAGAACGGGATATGGCTACCGAGATCCGCAATGATATGAAAGTTGTAACCAAACGTCAACCTAGCAGTGATGAATGGGAGCAATTAATGCTGGCCTGGAAAGTGGTAAAACACGTAAAATCCAATGCCATTGTTGTGGTAGCTGATAATCAGACTATAGGAGTAGGGGCAGGTCAAATGAATCGGGTGGGTTCAGCAGCTATTGCTTTGAACCAAGCGGGTGAAAAAACTAAAGGTGCGGTTTTGTCATCGGATGCTTTTCTTCCTTTCCGCGATACCGTTGATGTAGCTGCTAAAGCTGGTATTACGGCCATCATTCAGCCGGGTGGATCTATGCGTGATGAAGAATCCATTCAAGCTGCCGATGAACAAGGCATTGCCATGGTATTCACTGGCGTTCGACATTTTAAACATTAAAGATAGATGCCAAGTAGGGGGGATATTTAGTGGATATACTGGTTATCGGTAGTGGTGGACGTGAACACGCATTAGTATCAAAATTAAAAGAAAGTAAACAAGTCAAAAAAATATATTGTGCACCTGGTAACCCGGGGATTGCTGAAATTGCTGAATGCCGAGGGATTGATATTAATGATAACAAGGCTCTGCTTGATTTTGCTTTAACTCATCATATTGATCTTACCGTTGTGGGGCCGGAAGTGCCATTAGCTAATGGCATTGTCAATGTTTTTAGTGACAAGGGCCTCAAAATTTTTGGACCGTCCCAGAGTGCCGCCCGGATTGAGGGCTCAAAAGCATTTGCTAAAGATTTGATGGCAAAATATAATATTCCTACGGCTGGGTTTGCGGTATTCACGGATGCTGAGGCTGCAAAACAGTATATTACCCAGCAGGGTGCGCCCGTAGTGGTCAAAGCTGACGGGTTGGCCGCCGGTAAAGGTGTAGTTGTGGCCATGACACTTGCTGAAGCACTGGCTGCCGTGGATATGATCATGTGTGATAATGTTTTTGGCGCGGCAGGTAGCCAAGTAGTGATTGAAGAATTTCTGGTTGGTGAGGAAGCCTCAATATTAGCTTTTACTGATGGTAAAACCATAGTGCCTATGGTAGCTGCCCAAGATCATAAACGGGTATATGATCATGATCAAGGTCCTAATACGGGGGGGATGGGAGCCTATGCACCTGCACCCGTCATTACGCCAGCGGTTAGTGAGCAAGTTATGCGGGAAATTCTGCAACCGACTGTTGATGCCATGATAAGTGAAGGGTGCCCTTACTCTGGTTGCTTATATTTAGGATTAATTATGACAACGGATGGTCCTAAGGTCATTGAATTTAACGCTCGGTTTGGTGATCCGGAAACACAAGTCGTATTGCCACTACTCGATAGTGATTTGGTCACGATTATGGAGTCATGTATTAATGGCACACTGGCTGATACTGAAATCAAGTGGAAAAAAGCAGCTGCCGTCTGTATTGTAATGGCTTCAGGTGGATATCCTGCAAGCTATAATAATGGTGATGTTATTAATGGTATGGATGAGGCTGAAAAACAAGGCGCTTATGTCTTCCATGCCGGCACCGCCAAACAAAATGGTCAATTTGTAACCAATGGTGGACGTGTTCTCGGCGTGACAGCAATTGATTCAGGTATTAAGCAAGCTGTTGACAAAGCCTATCAGGCGGTAAGGAAAATAAGTTTTAAGGGTATGCACTATCGTAAAGATATTGCCCACCGGGCTATGCAAAAAGACTAGGCATAGGACAAGTCCTCAGCCACAGAAGGATGTTCAACGGCTAACGCATAAAAAAACCATAGCATCGTGTGTCTGATTTTTTTAAACTTCCCAGAGTGATTGACCTGAGATAGACAAGCAAGGATTAAATTCCTTGCTTGTTTTTTTTTGCAAGGTTGTAAAGATGTTATTATTAAAAATGAAATTTGTTACCAATGATGTTATTTTCGAAATTTAGCCTGTTAGTCGTCATTTAATTAATCCCTTTGTATGAAAAACGTGTTTTAGAATCCTTGATCTGCAGAGATGAGGGTTCTGGACACGTTTTTTTTACATTTTTTGTAGAGTGAAAAAATAACTTTGCTCCAATTTGTAGAATTGCCTGTGAAGAAATTCTTGGGAAAAATACGGGATAAATTTCGACATCAAGATTTCCAGTCAATTAAGGGGTTGGGTACCAATAAACGGATTGCTGAATAAAACGATAATTGTCAGTTGGGAAAAATATTCTAAATTTTGTGTCATGAACGACAAGAAAATAAAGGAATAAATTTCTTGAATTGTAAAAATGTTACAACTATAATAAGCGTAGACTTTCTTTCGAACTGACGTAGAATGACGCCAATGCGTCAGCGCAATCCCATTATCAAACTGGGAAAGGTGGTTGGAATGAGAAGGAGATTGAAAATATCCAATCGTCAGTATAATTCCTAATTATTCAGAGAACTATAGGAAATACACGGTGGAGTCATTCCTCGTATTTTGCCAAAGATCAGACATGCCTGATCCTATGGAAAATGTCCTGTCATTTCGGCATGAGGTCATAACGGTAAGGAAGATCTTTATGTGGGGTGATCATTAGGCAGTTAGATGTAGGGCGAATTTTTAGGTATTTGAACAACTTATAAAATTTAAAAGGGAGATAGTAAAATGAAAAAAAACAAGTCATTAAAAATGGCAGTACTGGCTTCGTGTTTATTGCTCCAGACCGTTTATACATCTTCAGCATGGGCGGATAACATCGAAGATGGTAGTGGGGCTAGCGCTGGCAGGGATCAGACACATCAATATGAAAATAAAAATGATAATCTTGATAATATAGCTGTAGGTAAAGACGCTTTTGCTGGCAATGGTGGTACCGTCACTAAGATCAAAGTTATTGATTATAGAACGGAATTTGTAAGAGATGAAAACGGTAAGAAAATATCTAAACAGGTTGAATGTGGTAGTCACTATGTGTATACATATATACCTGGAAACAACGAGAACAACGTAGCTATTGGTAAGAATGCTCAAGCCGGTAATGGCGCTGGGAATTCCGATAATACCGCTGTAGGTGCAGGTTCTGTAGCAGGGAATGGCACCAATAAAATAGGCGCCACAGCTTTTGGCGCAGGTGCCCAAGCCACTGGAAACTTCAGCACAACGATTGGTGATAGCTCTCAAGCAACTGGCGTGAATAGCCTTGCATTAGGGGCAAACTCTAAAGCCACTGCGACAAATAGCATTGCGTTGGGACAGGGGTCTGACACTGGTGATCGGGAGAATACAGTTTCTGTTGGCAGTACTGGTATTCAACGACAAATAACCAACGTGGCAGCTGGTACGCAAGATACAGATGCCGTTAATGTGGGGCAATTGACTAAGAGTGTAAACGTTGTAGATGATAAAGTTATAGCTGAAGTTACAAATCGTAAAGATGCAGATGCAGGACTTCAAACTAACATAAGTAATGAAGCGAGCGCCCGCGCACAGCAAGATGCACGCCTGGATTCTCGAATTGACAATCTTTCTTCTCGAGTTGACAAGGTCGGTGCACTAGCTGCAGCTTTCTCAGGGTTAGCTCCTATGCCTTATGATGCAGCGCAACCAACACAGATGTCCATTGGTGCAGGTACTTATAGCGGACAACAGGCCATAGCGATTGGTATCTACCACTATACTAAAAATGATGTCTTACTGAATGCAGGCATTGCTTTCAGTGGTAGCGAAACCATGGGGCGCATTGGCGTGACCTGGAAAATAGGTGGCAGTAAGGCGGCTCCCGTAGAAGCAACAAAAAGTACCACTGCGGTTACGGGCACCACGACCAACGCTGGTGATATAACAACTCGTGTTAAACGTATACTTGAGGAGCGCGACACGATCTAAGGGATGCAAGGGATGAAATCAAAATATAGTAATAGTAAGAGAGCAGACTATCATTCACATAGCCTGCTCTCTTACTATTACTGCCAAAGCATAATTTATATTTATTTAATTTTCCTATTGCTGTTATATTTCATCAGAATTTGAGAACGAAGCAACAAGAACATCCCCTTTGCTTCGTTTAAGTTAGTTCCATATTGACAGTTTTATATCCAAAGGAGTACACTGTGAGCAGTGGACTTTTATGGAAAATATGTTTGTTTTACATAATGAATTGGCAATGATGCCTGGGTTATATAACCTGAGGTATCTTTTTTTTGCCAATGAAGAAGTATGTTCTTTCTCAATATTGAAAAACCAACATATCATGTTCCGGCATGATATGATGAACTAGCTTCTTTTTTAGATGGTGATCACTCATATAAAAAATGTTTTTAAAATATGGAAAGGCGGTAAGGTAATGGTTTCTTCTAAACGATTAACAGAAAATTTTTATCAGCTTTCATTAATAGGAGCACAAGATGGTGGAGGTATTACGCGATTAGCGTTTAGTGATGCCGATTGGGAAGCGCGAAAATATATAATCCAAGTAATGGAACAAGTTGGACTTGTGGTGCGTGTTGATGCTTTTGGTAACCTTATTGGCCGTCTGGAAGGAGTGAACGCAGAGGCTTCCGTGGTTATGCTTGGATCCCATATTGATAGTGTCCCCAATGGGGGGAATTTTGATGGCATTGTTGGTGTGCTGGGGGCAATTGAAGTAATAAGGTGTCTTGTCGAAGAAGGAGAAAAAAATTATCATCCTATCGAGATTGTCGTTTTTATGGCTGAAGAATCCAGTCGCTTTGGAGTAGCTACATTGGGCAGTAAAGCGTTTTGTGGCAAACTCTCCTTTGCTCAATTGGAACAGTACACAGATAAACACGGAATTTCCCTAGCTCAGGCCATGCGAGAAAAAGACCTTACACCAGAAAATGGTAGTCTGGCACGTTATGTAGGAGATATTAAGGTTTTTATGGAGCTACATATTGAACAGGGAAAAGTTTTGGAAACCATGGGAAAACAAATAGGAGTTGTGAGTGGTGTTGCTGCTCCAACTCGTTTGCGTGTCGTCATTGTTGGAGAAGCGGATCATTCCGGAGCCACTCCTATGAATATGCGCAAGGATGCCTTGACGGCTGCAGCCGAGATCATTCTTCGGGTGGAAGAATTGGCACGAAAGGTTGCTCAGCACGGGGTTGTGGGAACGACAGGGGTTATTGTGGCAGAACCTGGGGCGATGAATGTGATTCCTGGACGGGTAGAATTGGGGATTGATATCCGTAGTATTTCCCAAGACCTCAAGCAACAAGTAGTCCATGAGCTAATCGGGACAATTGACGCTATTAAAAGTCGGCGAGGTGTCACGATTAAGGTGGTTACACTTTCGGATGAAAGTCCTGTTCGGATTTCAGAAATCATGGTTAAATTCCTTGATGATGTCTGCAAACAACACCCTTACCCTAGCATGGTTATGCCAAGTGGCGCAGGACATGATGCAATGCATTTAGCCTCCCTTGCTCCCACTGGTATCTTATTTATTCCATGTCGAGGAGGAATTAGTCATAATCCGGCAGAGTGGGCAAGTATGGATGATATTGTAGCTGGGACAGAGATATTATTAACAGCAATCCGTAAGATGGTTCAAAAGGAAAATGCATCCTAAGTCGATAAGTTATAAGCAAGATATTGAAACAAAGATAATTAAAGTAGGATATCTGGCCATTCTAAGGTAAGATATAAACATGAAATTTAAAAGGAAGTGTTTCCATGAGCGATGAAATCAATCAAGAAATATTGGACAAATTGACAAAAGTATGTTTATGTAAAGCCATTAGCAAAGCGTCCATTAAGAAAACAATTGCAAGTGGTGCTAGTACCTTAGAAAAAGTACAGAAAGCTTCTGGAGCTGGTTCAGGAGCTTGTAGTGGTAAACGATGCACGCCTAAAATATTATCTTTGTTGGAAGAAATATAATTATCAACAGAAATATCAGAATATTTTTAGAATAAGGTGGAATTTTCTTTATTTGAAGAAGGAAATGAGCTTATTTAATAATTTAAAAAACTTCATAATTTCTTCACAATGTCAGTGTATACTATGAATATGGTCATAAACGAGAATATGAAAAGGATGGATGAAGAATATGAAAAAGAAATTAACTATGTGGATTATTGGCGGTATTGTTACTGCTTCAGCGATGGGTCTAGGTTTTAATGCTACAGTGGGGAGTGCCGCTGAAAAAGAGGTAGCCAAGCCAGCAATGCAGGGGATGATGATGCCAGGTGATAATAAAATGGGCACTATGGATTCCAATACTATGGGCGATATGATGAAAAATGGTGACATGCAAAAGCACTGTATGGAAATGATGAAGAGTCCTGAAATGCAAGCTAAGATGCAAGAAATGATGAAAAATCCTGAAATGCAGTCTATGATGAAAGACATGATGAAAGAAATGATGAAAACTCCTGAGATGAAGTCCATGATGAAAGAAGCCATAGAAGAAAATAAATAATAAAGGCATTCCAAAACTATGGGAATAATTAGTGATTCGAAATATATGTTGACATGTTTAGTATAAACATATATAATAAGCAAGTGGTTTAGATAACTACTGACTCCGTAGCCCAGCTGGATAGAGCGCTTGACTACGAATCAAGAGGCCGCAGGTTCGAATCCTGCCGGGGTCACCATTTTGCTTACTTAAGCACTTGAAGAAATCTTCAAGTGTTTTTTTGTGCGATCTATTAAGAAAATGATTCGATGAGTGTTCATACTCGGGGGATTATTTTTAAGATGGGCTAATTATATACTATAGAATCGGACTGGAAAGGAGGAAATTGATAAAACAGTTAGAATTATACATTATACAATTGTACATATGGACAAACTGTTTAAGTAAAGGGGATTTATAATGAGCCAACGTAGCTTAAAAACAAAATTAATTTTATTCTTTATTCTGTTCGCATTTATTCCTGCAGCAATCGGTGGCGCAATTAGTATTTATATGAATATAAATGCGACTAAAAGTTCGGCTGTTCATAGTAATAGCAATACTGCTGCTCAGGTGGCCCGACAAATTGAAATTATATTAAATGACTCCAAAGGTATGATTGAAGGTTTGGCATTAGGTCCGACGGCTCGTTCCTTAGATGGGGCTGCTGTGCATGATATGGTTATCGGGATGCAACAGAAAAACCCTCATTTTGAACTTATTTATGCTATGAATAGTAGCGGACAACAGATTGCTCGGACGTCAGGTGCTTTGGCAAACCGGGGTGATCGGGCGTATTTTAAGGAAGCTATAAAAGGTGGTACATTTATTACTGATTCCTATATATCATCCTTTACCAATGCGCCTTGTGTAACGATTTCCGCTCCAATAAAAGATCAAAATGGAGGCATCATTGGTGTTATGGCTGCCGATATTAGTTTGCAAGCGCTGAAAGGCATTGCTGATAGTGTTAAGATTGGAGAAAATGGTTATGTTGAAATCGTTGATAATGTAGGAACCGTCATTTCTCATCCTGATAATGAGAGAGTCTTAAAGAAAGAAAGTTTTGCCCAAATAGAATATGTACAAAAGTTGATAAATGGACAATCAGGCTGGGTAGAAACAATGTCAACTCGTGGAGACAGAACAATAACTTCTTTTGTACCAATTGCTAGCTATAAATGGGGCATTATTGTAAATCAGCCAGTGAAAGAAATCTTTGATGTGGCTATTTCGGCGGCATATATTATCATGACGATCTTACTCATTTCTATATTGCTGGCAACAATAACAGCTTTTTATATTGCCCGTAATATTGCAGGCCCTCTGGGAAAAGTAGTTGAATCTGTTGATCTGATTGCTGATGGGGATTTATCTCAAACCCTTGAAATTAAAGGCTTTTTAGAGGTCAATCAGCTCGTGATCGGTGTTAATCATATGGCGACTTCTTTGCGTAAGATTATTATACATACTGCGGCAGTGGCTGAGTCAGTGGCAGCATCGGCTGAAGAACTGACAGCAGCAGCTACGGAAGTGGGTAGGGCTTCTGAGGAGGTCGCACATACCATTCAGGATGTAGCTCATAGTGCTACCGTGCAGATGCAATTATCCAATGAATCAACTTCCATCATTTCGGACATGAATAGTTGTATTATTGAGACTGTAACGGCGGCTTGTGATGTGGCAGATGTATCAGCGAAAAGCGAAGAGTCGGCTGAGAATGGTATTAAACAAGTGGATCATGCCGTTAATTTGATGAATCATATTCAAGATGATGTCAGTAAGACTGGTAAAATGATCGACCATCTTGGCGAGAAATCACGGCAAATTGGTCAGATTGTTGAAGCTATTACAAATATTGCAGGGCAAACGAATCTGTTGGCATTAAATGCCGCCATTGAAGCAGCGCGTGCTGGTGAGCAAGGGCGTGGCTTTGCCGTTGTAGCAGATGAAGTTCGTAAGTTAGCAGAACAATCACAAACGGCTGCCAAAGAAATTGCAGAAATTATTGGCGCTATTCAGCATGAAACGACACAAACGGTACAGGCGATGGATAAGAGCGGCAAAGAAGTGATGGAAGGCGTACGAGTTGTTATCGCATCTAAGGTAGCGTTTGAGGATATTTATTCAGGTGTGAAGAATATAAGAATCAAAGTGGAAAATATTGTAAGACTGGTGGACGACCAACAAAGGGGGAGCACGCAAGTTGAACAGGGAATCACTAGTATTGCTGATTCTGCCCGAATAAATTCTAACAGCTCCCAAGAAGTTGCGGCAGCCAGTGAAGAACAAAATGCCTCAGTGCAAGAGATTGTTACAGCAGTTTCCAGTTTGGCAGGAATGGCTAGCCAGTTACAAGAGGTTGTCACTAAGTTTAAAGTATAAGAAAACTTGATCGTCCATTGGAGTTACTATCGATAAAAAACATTAAAATAGTAGAAAACGGGCGAAATAGTGAGTATTAAATAGTAATATTGGTATAATGACGAATGTTCATCTAAATTTATAAAAAGATAATGTTGTATAATAATCGTAAGTTTGGTATACTAACTAAGTCGCTAAAGCAAGTCGTTAAAATTCTTGCCCAACGCGGAAAAATGCGAGTCAGCTAGTTGAAAAAATATCTTTAAAAAACTTGACATGGTATAAGCGATGTGGTAAAATGAATCTTGTCGCTAGGGAATGTTAAGTAAAAAACATGGTGGCTGTGGTGAAGCGGTCAACACGGCGGATTGTGGTTCCGTTATTGCGAGGGTTCGATCCCCTTCAGCCACCCCATTTTTATAAGATACTAGCAACCTAAATATAGGGGTATAGCCAAGTTGGTAAGGCACGGGACTTTGACTCCCGTATGCGTTGGTTCGAGTCCAGCTACCCCTGCCACTGCGGTTCATTAGCTCAGTTGGTAGAGCACCTGACTTTTAATCAGGGTGTCCCGCGTTCGAGCCGCGGATGAGCCACCATTTAATTTCATATGCGGGAATGGCGGAATGGCAGACGCACCAGACTTAGGATCTGGCGCCGCAAGGTGTGGAGGTTCAAGTCCTCTTTCCCGCACCACATCAATTACAAAGCTTTCAGATGAATTTCTGAAAGCTTTTTTACGTTACTTAAAAATGCTCAAACATAATGAACGGGACTACATACTTTTTCTTATTTGATTTCCGGTAAAGTATAATAATGTTCAATACTTCGTACAATAATAGTGGGTCATCCATACAAGGGGGGGACGAAGTGAAAAAAGATGTTTTTATCCGTTCGATAGATGCTGGTATTCTGTCTGCCACAATATATGCTCTCGCTCAACTAGTTACAATTAAAATAGGACTGCATCATATCGCTGTCTGGGAAGCGGCGGCGGGAATGTTTCTGCCTTTTGAGCAAGTTGCGACTCCTACTCCATTGGGTGTTTTCATCGGCTTAATCGGCCACCTAATTATCGGAGGGGTGTATGGAATCGCTTTTTATATTCTATTACTATTTGTTGGACTCGATAGAAGCTTGTATAAAGGCTTTCTATGGGGGGGATGTATTTGGCTTATTGGTACATTAATGATGCGTTTAGGAGCAACCAGCTATATGTATTTTGACTTTTACGAGCAACTAGGAGCGTTAATTGGTAACTCAATTTTTGGACTATCATTGGGTTTTCTTGTTCCTTACATGGCGATACAAGATGTATCAAAAGCAGATTCTATCTTTACAGGTTTGCTGGTTAATATGGTTGCTCAACCAGTATATAAGCCAAAGTCTGATAAAGAGGAAGAGTAACAAATGCTAGAGATGGGTCTTGCTCAAGAAACAATCAATAGTGGTTAGTTAATGTCCGATGATAGATTGTTGTAGATACATAAAATTCAGTCTATTGACAGCAAAGATATCGTTATGGTATGATAATTATGTATCCTATAGAGAGATAAACCCTTGATATAAAGGGTTGAAGTGCCCCAAATATCTAGTTTTCATTATGCGGGAATGGCGGAATGGCAGACGCACCAGACTTAGGATCTGGCGCCGCAAGGTGTGGAGGTTCAAGTCCTCTTTCCCGCACCACATCAATTACAAAGCTTTCAGATGAATTTCTGAAAGCTTTTTTACGTTGTTTCAGAATGTATGGTGGAAAATACAAAACCCTATTTTAAGACAACGTTACAAAGCCGCTATGCGGACACAAAGGGCACAAAGATGCTTATATAACATCTTTGTGCCCTTTCGTGGTTTTACCCTTCAACACTTATACGCCGTTGGGGTAAATAGTTCTTATACATAAATGGTTTCTGCAGCAATGCTACAGAGGCGCGTCCTATTTCTTTAAGTGAAAAGGAACGCTTGTTACAATAACATTTTCTCTGAGAATGAGCAAAGTACGCAATACCCAACCTGTTTGGTTGTGGAGCAGACGGTGCCACCATTTTTTTGTTTGAAATTCGGGAATTAATATTGTGATAAAATCCTCTGGATTTTTCTGCTGTTCTAATTGGCTAATGTAATTGAGTAGGGGTTGAATAACTAAACGGTAGGGAGAATAAATTGTTACTAATTCAATACCGGGATTCCAAGCACGCCATTTTTCTGCTACCTTTAGAGCACTTGCTTCATCGGTAGCAATATTAAGGGCAACAACATCGTTGCTGATGGTTCGAGCGTATTTAAGGGTTTGTGCTACGATATTGGTAGGAGTGGCAACAGGTACAATAACTACATTGCGGCCTGTTATAAGCGTGGCAACCGTTGTCGGGTCGAATTCTTCGATTGGTAAGTGTAGTTGCTCAGACATATCTTTATAATGAGAGTGAATTTTTTTGAAAATAAAAATCATAAATGGAATAAAGAGAATAACAGCCCAGGCACCGTGGGAGAATTTAGTAATTCCAATAATGAGCACGACGATCCCAGTGACGATGGCACCCACTGCATTTACCATAGCATGTGCGATCCAACCAGGTGTTCTTTCCTTGCGCCAATGGACAACCATGCCCGTCTGGGCAATGGTAAATGAAAGAAAAACACCGATAGCATACAGGGAAATGAGATGATCGGTATTCCCTTTATAAATGTAAATTAGCAGACCGGCGACAACGCTGAGGAGGATAATGCCATTGGAAAAGCTCAGCCGCTCACCCCGAATGCCTAGATAACGTGGCATATAGCCATCTTTGGCCAAGAGGGATAAAAGGGAAGGTAGGCCGTTAAATGAAGTGTTAGCAGCTAAATATAATACGATCATTGTGGTGAATTGAATGTAATAATAGCCCCAGCCGCGTCCGAAAGTCGTTTCAGCTATTTGCGACAAGGCAGTGACGCCTTCTATCTGTAAAAGATGGAAGTGCATAATTAAGAAGGAGATCCCAATAAACATAACTCCTAAAATACCAGACATCCAATATGTAGTGATTGTTACATTACGTACTTCAGGTGAACGGAACATGGGTACGCCGTTAGAGAGTGCTTCTACTCCGGTCATGGAGCTACAACCATTAGCAAAGGCACGCAAAATAAACACGAAAACTGTCCAATCAAATTGTTTAGCCAGTGATTCGGGAGGAATAATAGGCGCCTGTCCAGTCAAAGCTTGGTAGATTCCAGTACCAAGCAATGCAACGATACCAAAAATAAAAGCATAGGTCGGATAAACAAAAGCAGTAGAAGCTTCCTTGACTCCTCGGAGATTGACTAACATTAAAATGCCAAATAAAACAGCTAAATCAATGGATACTTCATGGGGAGCCAATTCAGGAAAAGCTGATATAAGGGCTGCTGTGCCAGCACAGACACTTACGGCCACAGTCAGTGTGTAATCAGCAAATAAGGCGCCTGCGGCAACCAGGGCCGGCGTTTCACCAAGATGTTTTATTGCTACAGAATAAGAACCACCACCACCGGGGTTGGCTTTAGCTACTTGTACATAGGAAAAAGTTACAATAGCGAG
>Ga0209123_1000651_pt1 | contig 41777 bp, 39 predicted proteins | sample BarGraIncu00431A_FD_184500 | JGI IMG/M metagenome (GOLD analysis project Ga0209123, IMG submission 184500) | Arctic peat soil microbial communities from Barrow, Alaska, USA - Barrow Graham LP Incubations 004-31A (SPAdes) (version 2) | ecosystem: Environmental > Terrestrial > Soil > Wetlands >...
GATCTGGCCCTACGTGAAGGCTGGGATAATCCTAATGTATTTCAGATCTGTACTTTGAATGAAACTCGTAGTGAAGTAAAGAAAAGGCAAGAGATTGGACGCGGTCTTAGACTTTGTGTTAATCAAGATGGTGAACGTCAGCATGGCTTTGCCATCAATACCCTTACTGTTATGGCCAATGAAAGCTACGAAGATTTTGCCAAAACCCTGCAAAAAGAATATGAACAAGAAGAGGGTATTCAGTTTGGCGTACTGCAAACCCATTCCTTTGCCAATATATCTGTAAAACAGCTAGACGGTAGCTACTCCTATTTAGGACCAGTAGCCTCAGAATCACTTCATCATCATTTTGAAAAGACAGGATATATTGATAATAAGGGGAAGATTCAGGACAAGCTAAAAACAGCCTTAAAGAGTAATACTCTTGAACTACCATCAGAATGTAAACCATGTACAGCAGCTATTACTGCATTGTGTAAAAAAGTTAGTGGTAGCTTGAATATCAAGAACAATGGCGATAAGAAGAAAATTCAGTTGAACAAACAAGTCTTTTTAAGTCCTGAATTTGAGGAGTTATGGGAGAAAATAAAATTCAAAACAACCTATGCTGTCAACTTTGACAGTGCTAAGCTAATTGAGAAGTGTTGCGATGAAATACAAAAAAACTTGTCAGTCAGCTCGGCCAAATTGGTTTATACTAAAGCTACACTAGATATCAATGCTGGCGGTATAATTTCTAAAGAAACAGATAGGACTACCCTATATGCAACGACTGTACAAGAAAATCTGCCAGATATTATTGCCTACTTGCAAAACAAAACCAACCTGACTAGGAAGACGATTGTTGAAATCCTGTTGCAAAGTAAGACGCTACCACTATTCAAAAAGAATCCCCAGCGCTACATGGAAGAAGTATCACAAATGATATCTTCTAAAATGCGCTTAATGATTGTTGACGGTATCAAATATACCAAAATTGGTGGCGATGAATATTACGCACAGGAGCTTTTCGAAAATCAGGAGCTTACCGGCTATCTTTCCAAAAACATGATCGAGAGCAAAAAATCCGTCTATGAGTATGTTGTATATGATTCTGGCAATGAAGAAAGTTTTGCCAAGAGTTTTGAAGACAATAAGAGCATTAAGCTCTATGCCAAACTGCCAAATTGGTTTAAGATCGCGACGCCCCTCGGTTCTTATAATCCCGACTGGGCAGTGTTAATAGAAGAAGATAGTAAAGATAAACTCTACTTTGTTCTTGAAACAAAAGGAAATATTCTGTCCGAAGCACTACGCCCGACTGAGGAAGCTAAAATCGCATGTGGGCACAGGCATTTTGCGGCTCTAGGTCAGGCTGTTACGTTTGAGGCAACAGACAACTTTAAAGAATTTATGGAGAAAGGGAGGGCTTAACATGGCTGATATTACATACAATATTGTCAAAGAAATTGCAGTACTCGCTGAAGGTGCCAAAGGCTGGACGAAGGAACTCAATCTTATCAGTTGGAACGATAAAGAACCGAAATACGATATTCGAGAATGGTCGCCTAAACACGAAAAAATGGGGAAGGGCGTCACTTTGACTACTGATGAATTGCAGAAACTTAGAGATGCGCTGAATGGAATGGTAATGGAATCAAACAAACCAGAAAAACGCTCGAATCAACCGTTCAAAATAGACTTAGGAGGACTGAGCGAACCAGCTCAAATGGCAATAAAAATATTCAGTAAAAGAGATTGAAACCTAAAAATATTTATTGATGGTGGCGGATAAGGATTTGCCAATATAGATTGTCCTTTGTATCAGTATTTTATGTTAATAATGTTATATCAGATATGCGTATGCTTATTGGTAATGGCTGTAGGTATGGTAGTTTATAGCGTAGGGCGATTGATTTATGTGTATAAGGTTCATTGGTAGCTGATTAAGGGTGGAAATGGATCAGAGAGAATTTACTGAAATCAATGTGATGAGTAGTATTCTCGTAAATTAGAGAGAGGGGTGAAGAAATGAATAATCCATTTACGAAACCAGCTGGATTATATCCTGCTAGCGAACTTTCTAACCGACAACTCAAGGCAGAACAAACACTTTCTTGTAGTAATACAGAATCGTTGCTACAGCCGTCTCATAGACCAATGACACCACTAGAACAAGGTATGGTGAAACGACGTATTGAACTTACTGAGGAAGTGAATAGACGCAACAAAAAATAAATGCTGTTTTTACGTCGAAGTCAGTGACTAAGCAATATATGGTGAAATAATAGAAAGTTTAACTAATGTTGCGGGCTGTAATGCAGGCAGCTATATGAAAAAAGATGGTTATCAATACGTGGCATAAGTCAGGTGTTAATAATCATCTTTTTTGTTTTAAGAGAACACTTATAGGTGAGAGATTAATAGAGAAATTACTTATTTAACAAATCATTGAAAACTGAAGTATTTTGACCGCCTAGTTTTGTAGCCATGATTAAGATATCTTTGGTTAGTTTGAGTGTAATGTTTGAAAAATGGATGTTTATATCGTTTATGTCTAAACCCTTATAGCTGACAATAGAAGCTTTACAATAATAGTCTAAGCAACGAGGGACATCTTTGGCAGCTGATGGAGTCTTCAAGAACATGAGAGATAAGTCTATTATAGAGTTAGTATAGTCAGGGATAAAATTTGAAGGTTGTTTTCCTTCTGCGGCTAATAGCTGGTTCACTTTATCAAATAATATTTCGCGCTCTCGTTTTTCCTTTGGTCCACCAAAGGAAAGCTCTAACAGACATTCCGTTGCATTACTTAAAGACTTGGCTAAAGCATATGCGCAGTGTTTCAGAATAAAGATAGAGATATTAATGACAAGTTGTAGGAATAGATATCGAACTTCTCTTCTATGTAAAACATCAGTTCCTTGATACTTGCTTAAAAGAACGCAGATATTATGAATATTGGTATGGTCAGGGTTATTCCATAAATCTCTAGATAAATACTTTACAGTTTGAGGGAAAAGACCACTCGCACATTCTAATAAAGCTTTTTCGTGGATATAGTTGTCTGTTTCGGTTTCAAGCCACTTTGGTAATCCACCATTGAAGTTCTCTTGAGACAAAATTAGTTGGGCAATTTCCGGATGGCTAAATGTGGAAATCTTTAAACCTGAACCTAGCTCACGAGCATTATTTGAAATTGTTGTTTTAACTAAATAACCATAGTTTGCGTTAAGGTAATCCATCATCCCTTTTAACTTAAGTAGCTCATCTAAGCTATGGTCCTCGCCAGATTTACATTCGACTACAACCATAGTGTTTCTGAGGTCGATATCAAATCTAATACCTAGAACGTCAATATCAGAGACCTGTTCATGCTTAAAACTTTTTAAATAGCTTGGTTTATATATGTTAGTTTCTAAAGCAGTGAAAAATCCTGCCGACTCAAGTAAGCGCCGGGTTAAGAGTTTCAAATGAAGGTCTTTATTTAGATTAGCACGGATTTTTTGTACATAATTATCATACACTTGGCTTTCGGAGTTGCAGGAAGAGTTAGGCTTACTTTGCTGATTCACTTTATTATTATCTAATGGATTACTCTGTTTAGCCAGGGGTTTACTATTGGTCGGTTTTTTTGTGGCTTTTTTATTTCCTTTTTGTGCTGGAGAATCATTAAGGGCATTTTTCTTTAAAGTCAAACCTATGTCAGAGGTATTAGCTGACTCAACGTTTATAAGTAGATCAGATATAGCCTCGGATGCTTTTGTTTCGGGGGATTCTGGTGAATGATTTGAGGTGGGAATGGTAGTATTTGTATTATCTAAATAAATTGATGTGGTCGGTATATCTGTATTTATTAAATCTATTTGGCTAATGGGGTCCTTTTTATAGGAGTTCACTTGATACACCTCTTATTATTTCGTTAATTGCATTAATGTTCTCAAGACTATATTTTGCTTCTTTTTTTAGTGTCATCCTAGAGCGTGTGTGGTTTGTATATGAGCCTGGTGATAACATGTTTCTAGCGCCCACTGCTTCTTCTAATTGTTTTTCTACTGTCCCCATAGTTACCATTTGAATAGCAAGTTCTATAGCACGTCTGTTTTCAATAGTATCAATTAGTTTGAAGGAATAACGAGAAGTTCCATTTTCTTTTTCTGCGAATCCGATTAACATTTTGGCAGCAAGAGAGTATTGGGCAGGAATTTCGCTGTGTGGACGTATATAACCTTTTTCCAAAAAGCTTTCAAGGAACCTAACAGGCCATTTAATTTTAGTAATTCCACCATAGTTCTCGCCATATCTCATGCATGCAACAAGAGCCCGTGCCTTTTCTAAAAGGTTTTTTTCATACTTTTGGACTCCTTGCAAGGGGGTGAAGAGAAAGCGCCTTTCTCCATTAACTGAATTAACTTTAGGAGAAGGTAGGCAACCTCCAGCAATTGCTTCAATTAAGATAGGGTCTGTTATTTTATCAATGGGCTTACCCTGATTAGTTCTTAAGCTTTTAATAGCCTTCAGAACCTGGTTTGAGTCATGTTTGTCGGCTAACTTCATTAGATTTGCAGGGTTTTCTTCCCAATAAATTGGTGAATACCATATTTCCTGTCCATCAACGGGAGAGGTGTAGCAGTCAATGAATCCTGCATTTATCCCAATGTCTTTTAATATTGGTAAATCTTTAGCACTAATGCCATAACTACTAATAATATCAGTAGTCTTAAGTGGCATTTGTGATAAATCATCTAGCATGGCGACTGCTATTCTTTCAATTTCAGATGGTTTATTTACTTCCCAGCGTTCACCCAATATTGTGTAACTTTTTGGTAATTCAGGTAAGGAGACTTCTATCTTTTTAATTGTATCACCAGATTTAATCATTCTGATAAACTCAACTTCTTGCAGTTCATTTAATGCTTTTTCTAGCATAGCATCATCAATACTTAATTCACCAGCAGCGACTATTAAATTATCGTAGTTATCTAAGACTTGAAAGGGGTTCACTAACGAAACTACTTGAGCTGTTGTTCCAATAAGTTTGGTCTTGCGCATGTGCAAGTTCGCTAAGCCACTAGATATAGTAGCCAAGCCATATTGAATATCTTGTGCTCGAATAGCTTTCAACATGTTTTCGATATATAACACCTACCATTCAATTTTAATTCTAATATCTTATTTAGACAAGGATCAACAATGTCCTTCAATTATTATCCATTAATCTGAAAAAAGGAAATGAGACTAAAGTTTTTTAGTGTAACCTTACACGTACCTACTTTTAGTTAATTCAGTCAAAGATAAAGCCGATGCTACAAGACAATATGTTGAATCCAATAGGAAGCTGCCAATTAGTGGTCGCTTTTTTGCTATGTCAAATCACTAATAGAAAATAAAACTCAGTAGGGTAATTTGTCAACAAGCCATAGATATTAAGCAAACTTCGAACATTGCGTGTCTGAAATTAAATATTAATTAAGGAATTAACTTTTGACTGGTAGTTTGACTCCCAAACGTTTTTTTGAAAGTGTGGAGACTCACTTATGGACGTTTGAGAGGAAAACAGAGTGACGCAAATGTATGGTAGCTGTTGAATTATTAGCTAGTTAATTAATAAATGGTGCCAGCTTTGAATTATGCGTTGAACACATGGGTAATTTAGGTAAGCTCAAAGTTGAGCTGTCCTATTTATTTTTTGAGAGTATCTAGTACTAAGACGTTAAACTATACGTGACCATGCTACAACTTACACGCAAAGACCGTACAAGCATTATAGGAGTGTATCCAATCTATTTGACAGTCCAAGTTTGGACTGTGAGATATCTTTATTGGGCGCATATATACAAGACCAAAGGCTCCTATGCTACATTGCTTGATAGCAAAGGCGCGCTGTAGTTGATATTAAAACATGCTGATGATACAAGTTAATTCGTTGATTCCAAGAAGGAGCGGCCAATTAGTGGTCGCTTCTTTGTTATGTTTAGTCTGTATTTAGTCACTAATAAAAGATAAGAATCAGTAGGCTAATAAGTGAAGAATCTCTGTATATTCAGCGAACTTCGAATATCGCATGTCTAAAAATAAATATTAATTAAGGACTTAATTTTCAACTATTGACTCGCAATCAATTTTTTGAAAGCGAGAAGGCCTATTTATGAGCGTTTGAGAAGGGTTGGGTGACAGTGAATATGTATGCTTGCATTTAAATTATTAGCCAAGATAATTAATAGACGATGCTAGCTTTGAGTTAAAGTATCAGACATAGCGCAGACGTAAAAAAATCCCTTCTCATTTTTGGTACAAGCAAAGTGAGGAGGGGTTAACTATGTGCTATATTATTGTCAATGGTGTTGTGATACAGGTTAAGGAAGATTCGGAGAAGTCCGAGTTACTGCGTTCATTCAGGGAGGAGGCGGCAAACTAAAAGCCGTCTCTTTTTTTAGTGCTTATTTCAGCGCAAGAACGGCTTTAATTAATGTGTGTAATTTTTTTGGTGCAATTTCATTATTGGTAGCAAGGGCTACAAATTGACGCCATTCATTGCTATTATAAAAAATTCGGTCTTGTTCAATGGAGGTGTCGTCTAAACGTCCGCCCAACCAGTCAAGGCTTACGTCGCCAATATTGGCAATAAGCAGTAGGGTTTTAAGGTCAGGTTCGCGGCGGTCAATTTCATAGGAACCCAAAGTACTTCTGTCAATTCCTAACAAAGCTGCAAAGTCTTCCTGATTGCGTGGGCCTCGTATTAACTTTATTCTGCTTCCTAAACCTTCCATATCTCCACCCCCTGCGTATAAAGATATCATTTTTGCTTATATCTTTGAACGACTGTGGCGATAAGACATTTATCGATTTACAAATAGCAGGAAAATGGAGATTTATGTAGAATTTGGAAAGCTATATAGTGTCAATATGACACTGAAATAATGCGTCATAAGACCCAGTAATAATCTTGATTGAATAAGGAGTGATTAGTGTGAATGAAAATGTAATTATGAATGCTCTTGATTGGGCATATGACAAAGCTATTAATGGCGTGCCAGGGCTAGACTCTGCAGAAGAATTAGCAAGGGGTTACATTAATAAAAGTGGCTCCTTAGAGGGAAGAGTGAATAGTCTGATTAGGTGGCAAAATGCTAAGTGTGCAACGAGTGGCTTTATAACTAATCTAGGAGGTTTATTGACTCTCCCCGTAGCTATACCAGCCAATATGGCAAGTGTTATGTACGTCCAAGTTCGTATGATAGCCGCAATCGCATATATGGGTGGGTATAATATAAGGGACGATAAAGTTAAAACATTGGTATATGTTTGTTTATGTGGTAGTGCTGCTGGCGATATATTAAAAGATGTTGGAATTAAAATTGGAGCTAAGTTGACTGAACAAGCAATAAGACAGATTTCAGGGCAGGTTATAATAAACATCAACAAAGCTGTAGGATTTAGATTACTAACCAAATTTGGTGAAAAAGGTATAATTAATTTAGGTAAATGTATACCATTTTTTGGTGGTCTTTTGGGAGGAACCTGCGACGCGATAGCGACAAATACTATTGGAAATGTCGCAAGGAATGCATTTAATAATGCTTGCTAGCAAAGTATTAAAGAATATTTACCATTTCTTCTGTAAATAAAAGTAAGATGTTTATTTGAAATTTTTATATTGTTATACTAAAGGAGCGCTAAGGATGGAAAGAAATACTCTTACCCTTGATGAAGAAGCTGAATCAATTTGCCGTTGGGGGGCCGCCAGAGCAGGAGTTATTGTTGTTGTACCAGTTGCAGGTGTAATAGCTCTTATGGCTAACGAAGTATACATGATTATCAGAATTGCAGGCATCTATGGTGTAAAAATTAATGAATCGGCAGCAACCGCTTTCATTGGAGCAATGGGTGGTGCTTTTGTAGGACAGGCACTGGCATTGATGATTCCATTCCCCCCTATGCAAATCCCTATTGCTATAGGTGTTACTTATGCTATTGGGAAAACCGCTCAAGCATGGATAAGAGACGGTATGCCTGCAGACATGACAAAATATAAAGATACATTTGAATCCTTTAAAGCGGAAGCAAAGAACATCGTTAATGAACTGTCTATACATCCATTTAAGAGTAAGCCGCTAGGCGATGAGAAGCGGGATTTTTCCAGATAATCTTTATAACTTTTGTTATAAGAGTGGTGTAGACAGGATGTTGTCGGTACTATATATACTAGTTATTATAAAGGAGACGTGATAAGGATGGCGTATTGTAAGTTTTGCGGTGGTCAACTAACAGGGCAAGTACAATATTGTGGACAGTGCGGGAAGAAAACAGATGAATCACATACTATTGAAACAAGTATAAATGTTGCACATGATATAATCGATCTTCCGTTTTCAAGTTATGTAAAATGGGTTCTATTGGGTACTTGTGTGTCTATTGTTCTTTCAATATTAATTGAAGGAACAACCGGAGTATCACGATTATATTCTCCATTAGATTTAAACTTTGGTCTATATGCATTGATCAGGAATACTGTAATAATAGTGCCAATCAGTTGTATGTTGATGTGCTCCTTTGATGGGGGGGCGGGGAAAGTAATAAAAACAGTATTGTATAGCTTTGGCGTGTCAATATTAATCTCTGTGATTGCCGTTGTAATCAATTTGATATTTAGTATTGGTACAATTGTAGGTTTTATAGGGATTGCTCCATGTGTAGGATTGTCACTTGCATTAGCGTCTAAAGATAAAGATAGTGTAAAAAAACTTGTAGTTGCAGGTATTTTATCAGGAGTTATCGCAACGATTGTATATTCGATCACTTATATGTACGCAGATGCAATAAGTCACTATTCGGCAGATATTGCAAGATTTAGTGGCAATTCGCTTGACAAGATTAGCAGGTGGCCTGTAATTATCAGCCAATTTATTCATCGCTTTATATCTATTATAATGATTCCGTCTTGCTATAAGTTCTCGATGAAATACATATTTAAATAGGATATATGTAGATGTTACAATTTGGAAGGAGATTTTGAATAGCAGAAACCGAATGCGGAAATTAAAAGGGCTTATACAAATAAATGGACTATTACGCAGTAGGATTCTTCTCTATTTTGCAATTAACAAACATATAGTCTATATTTATTTGGTATAAGTAATATGCAATCAATAATGACCTAGCCTGTAAAATGGCTGGGTCTTTTCTTTTCCTACAATAAAAATAAGAGGAGGCGTTACCATTGGGAAAATCTTTGTTGGCATTGCTAGCCGCATTTATTGACTTCCTGCTACAGTACAAAAAATAGAGCTAAAGGACGTGAATTATCATGGATTTCAAACCAGCACAACGCAAACGGGCAAAGCTACGTCTTGGCATTACAGGGCCAAGCGGCTCAGGTAAGACTTATAGTGCATTGCTTCTTGCTAGCGGCATTGTACCCTGGAATAAAATTGCTATCATAGATAGTGAGCAAGGTTCGGCTGAACTCTATGCAAATCTTGGGGCTTATTCATCTCTGACTTTACAACCACCTTATGCCCCAGACAAATACATCGCAGCTATCAGATTAGCAGAGCAACAAGGATTTGAGGTTATTATTATCGACAGTCTCAGCCATGCTTGGTCTGGTGAAGGTGGCATTCTCGACCAGCAGGGTAAAGCTGCAGACACAAAATATAAAGGCAACAGTTGGGCAGCATGGAGAGATGTGACGCCTAAGCACAATGCACTTGTTGAGGCCATGCTCAAGTCATCATGCCATATTATTGCCACCATGAGGTCTAAAACCGAATATACGCAAGTAACTGAGAACGGAAAAACTACAATTAAAAAGCTTGGTATGGCAGCAATACAGCGTGACGGTTTGGAATATGAGTTCACAACTGTATTTGACTTATCTATCGAACATATTGCTACAACCAGTAAAGATCGTACAGGAATATTTGATAGTCAATACTTTAAACCTGACGCTGCAACAGGACATAAACTACTATCATGGCTTAATGTAGATAACGATAGCCGTACAGAAAGAACTGAGATAACACCACCAGTCCCACAGCCTGAGACGGAAGCTATACCAGATATATTATCAGAGAATACCACAGATCTTTTAAGTGTTTATCGAATAGTTAGCTCCGAAGCTAAGACTAAAGGAAATGGACAGGTATTTGCTAAACTTGTGCTACTTAACAGAGATAAGCACATATTGGCATGGGCGGCATCACCAGAAATATTGGATATTCCAGCAGGTACGTTAATAACTGCCACAATTGCAGAATTAAAAGGGACACATGTTATCGAATCTTACGCTATAGTCAAGGTCGGTGAAGCGGCGTGATATACAGTTATTCTCGACTAAAACGATATGCTGACTGCCCAGCTTCCTTCCAATATAAATATCTTTATGAAATGTCAGAATCACCAACGGAACCGTTAGTACTAGGCAAGACGGTGCATGCGGCTATTCAAATGTATCTAAGTGGTACAGATATGCATACCGCGATTGAGTGTGCCATGCTTCAGGAGGCCGAGCTACCAATTGATCGCAATGAAGTGGTAAAATTGGCAAGCCATTCGGCAGTAACTAGTATTAACGGTGGACAAGTAGAGGAGCATTTCACGATTCCTCTTGATGATGATGGCTTAATTAATTTCCAGGGGTATATTGACTATTGGCGTGAACTGCCAAATGGTAGTATTCAGCTTATTGACTGGAAAACTAACAGAATGAAGTATGATCCTACAGCGAATCACCAGCTGGGTTGTATGCGTGGTATCTGAGTCAACTTACTGGCGCAAAAGAAGTCGATGCTGAATTGGTGTTCCTACGCTATCCATATGTTGAAAGCCGTCAAGCGCACAAATATACGGTTAATGAAATGGAAGACGCACGAAAATGGGCATTACAGCTTGCAGAGGAAATTGAGGATAAAGTTGCAGAGTCGAATATGTTGAACAGTGCAGACGATGACAGTTTGTTTCCTGCGACTCCAGGTAAGTATTGTCAGTACTGTAGTCACGCTAGCCTTTGTATCAAGAGTGTAAATGTTGATCCGGTAAGGGTAGATGACAGAACGGATGCGGAAAGGGTAGCTGCTGAGGTGATCAGATTGGAAGCTGCCTTATCTGCAATGAAAGACAAATTAAAAGCCTGGGCGAAAGAGCATGGGGGCATTGCTGTCGGTGATAGTACTTTTGACTTTGTCCCTAGCGTTAGCTGGAATATTGGAGCAGAAAAGCTTTACGAATTGTGCAGTGAGCTTCACGATAACGGTATTGACGTATTTCAATATCTAACACTTACCGCTGCCAATCTAAAGAAAATAGGTATGACGGATGACCAGCTTGCTGCTTATGGGAAACAGAAGACCACAAAGACATTTCGGTTAGTTAAGTTAAAAGAGGCATGTTGAGGTAATGTAATCAAAATTAAATAGTGGAGGATAGTTATGATAAATAAAAAAATATTGAAGTTGGAATGCGAACTGAACGCATACTTTCTTGAACGTGATGAAATCATACGTGGGTTGATGGTAGCTACAATTGCCAGGGGGAACCTACTGATTCTCGGGCCTCCTGGGACGGCAAAAACTGCTCTCTGTGATATGCTGTGTGGCCAATTGAATGCGAAGTTCTTTTCAAGGTTGTTAACCAAAGTTAGTTCTCCTGAAGAGTTATTTGGTCCCTTGAGTTTGAAAGCACTAGAAAACGATGTATACAAGCGTGTGACAACAGGCAAGCTGCCAGAAGTCGATTTTGGTCTAATTGACGAAATATTTAAGTGCAATAGTGCAGTATTGAACACACTTCTGCCGATTATGAATGAACGTGTATATTTCGATGATAGCGCACAAGCAAAGCCGATACCTCTACAAGTCTTAGTCGGTCTTTCAAATGAGTTGCCAGACGGCGGAGTTGACGGCGAGTTAGCTGCTCTTTGGGACAGATTCGATCTAAGGTACGTTACCGGCTACGTAAAAGATGAACGGAACTTCGCTGAGATGTTAAGACTTAGCGGCCATAGGCCGATTACAACGATATCACTTGCAGAACTGACTATTGCTCAACAGGAAGTGGAGCAAGTTAAAATAACAGATGATACCATTAGTACCCTGGTGCGGGTTTGGAAGGAGCTTCGTACTCAGGGCTTTATTATTTCTGATAGAAGATTTAGGAATTGCTTGCGATTCTTAAAGGCTCATGCTTGGTTGGAAGGTAGAACGGAGGTGTGCGAAGATGATATTGCTATATTATCGAATATGCTTTGGACGGAGCCTGAACAAATAAAGCAAATTAAGAAAATAATACTAGGCTTTGCAAATCCACTCACGGCTCAGGCCAATGAAATATTTGACTCAGCAAATGAGTTAGTGGCTAAGTTGAAAGAGTCATCAGATGGCGCAGAGCAAACTGCGTTGGCTACGGAAGCTAACCACAAATTCAAAGTGGCTCAAAAGATGCTAGACAGTCTAATAAAGCAGGCTAAGATAGAAGGAAAAGCAACGGGGAAAATAATCGAGAGACTGGTGCAGATTAGAGAAATGAATGAAAATGTGATCAATATCTATTTATTGGGGATGGCTGCTTATGAGAGATGATATGGAAAGCTGCGTAAAGTACGATGACTTTGACCGCATGGCCTACGAGAATATATTTAATGAGTCTAAGGATTTACAGGAAATAACTGAACAAGGCAAGCATGTACTAAAGACGTTCGGAGAATTAGCTTCGGACGTCTTTAATTCATTGTACAAAGTTCGTCCTGAATTAGTGTTGCAAAATGACCTTGCACCAGAATATATTCTAAATCATGAAATGATGTCTAAACTCATGGAATCACAGTCGTATCAACAATTAAGGCAATACACGCAACTTGACGAGCTTGGTGCAGGGCTAGGAAGCAAGGCATTGCTTGAAACGTTGCTTAAACAACTTCAACAGGACAGTAGTTTAAAAGAGGCTTCGAATAAAATAAATCAATCAGTTGCTAAACGCAAAGCAGCCGACCCTATGGATAAAAATACTGTCGAATTTGAACAGGCTATGGTTGAGGAAAGTGTAGTCTCTGATAATGTACGCCAGCTAATAAAAAACATGCAATCAAAGCTACGTCAAGCGGTTGAACTAGCTACTGAGAGAGCAACTGAAGAAGTTGAAGATGTTGAGAATATTGTTAAATCATGGGGACTTCAACAAGGCGAATTTGTAAATTTGCCTTATGCTAAGAAACTTGAAATACTGAGTGTCTTGCGAGGACAGCAGAAATTTAAAGACATGGCAAATCTGGTAGGACGTATGAAAAGCCTAGCAAAAGGATCGCGTAAATCCAAATTGGAACAAAGAGTGGAGCTACATTCAATTACTCAGGGTTCAGATATTAACCATGTTTTGCCACAAGAACTGCTGGCACTTCGGAGACCAACACTAAAGTTGGACTTCTACAGAAAAATGATGGAGAAGCAGTTACTTCAATACGATCTTAATCATCAAGAGTGCATTGGACAAGGCCCGATCATTGTGTTAATTGACACGAGTGGCTCGATGAGAAGCGGAACCAAAGAAATATGGTCTAAGGCTGTAGCATTGGGATTAGCAGAAATTGCAGAGAAGGAGCGCAGGGCATTCAGTTACGCCTTATTTGCCAGCAAGCATGATGACTTGGTAACAGACGATTTTCTTCAAATCGGGCAGCGTTCACCAGATAAGTTAATAAGGTTGGCAAGTGAGTTCATCGGTGGCGGAACAGATTTTGAAAAACCTCTGCTGTGGGCGATGGTTAAACTAGAAGAAAGTAAGTTTAGCAAGGCCGACATTGTTATGATAACAGACGGAGCTTGCGAGGTAAGCACGGAGTTCTTAAAAGAGCTGCAGAAAGCTAAGGATGATAAAAAGTTTAGGATATATAGCATACTCATTGGCAGTAATTCGCAAGAATTAAGCCACTGGTCAGATGAGGTTTGGGAGATAAATGACCTGTTAGATGATAGCGTAGCCAAAGAATTATTTCTGAAAATATAAAGGAGCGATGTAAAATGATAAACAATGCTAATCTATATGCAGTTAAAGGCGGTAATACTGACAACATCCTGGGCAATTTAGTCTGGTTCAGCGTAAGTGATATGGAAATACTCAGAGACGACCTTGTTAAGTTGGCGACTAATGTAGGTTTGCCTGAAAAATATGTGCCTGCTCCTATACGAAATAGCGATGCTTTTCGCAGGGCAACTTCGGAGATTGGTGGTGTATTAAAGTTAGATAGTGGGTCTACAGTTCTCATGGTTCGGGAGGTGCTTTCTGATGAAGATAAGATAATCAGGCATCTCATAAAAGAAAGCCGAGATCAGCGGAACGTCCAACTTAACTACGAAAAAATAGGAGAAATAACATTCGAGCGACAATGGGGAACGATGAGTACTACAGCACTTACTGATGAGGCAAAGCCAGCCTTACACAAGGCTAAAGTGCAATACAACAAATACCGTGATTACTTTGTGGGCGACCATTTGCGGAAGATGATTAAGACCGTTCTTGGCGAGTGTCAGGCTGTTGGAGTTCGTCCTGCTGGTGCAATATACTTTACGCCTGCAGCCTATGAACCCACAATAAAAGCACTCAATACACTAGTTAAAATGTTACCTGGTAATTCAGTTGAAATGCATTATCTACCGGTTGTCAACGCGGACGAACAGAAGACCATGTTAGAAGAAAAACTTCGTGGGCACGTACTTACTCAGGTATCACAGATTGGTAGTATGTTAGGCGGGAATTCAGAGGTTTTATCAGTGAAAAAGACGTTGAAATCGTTAGCGTCAGAGTTTGCGGCAACACTAAGAGACCAGAAAGTTGTCAGCAAATCGACGGCTAATAATGCCATTAATCAACTACAAGGGTTAAAAAAGCAGGTAACAGAATATGAATGTTTGCTGGAAAGCAACCTTGGTGAAGTACGCTCTACCATAGACGTTCTGCGTAAACAAGTCCGTATTATGCTTGACAGAGTTAATTTGGAAAGTGGTGTGGCGTGAAAGGGCTTAGACAAGACTTGCTTAATTTCATAGGGCATCGAATTGTAGTTGCCATGCAGGAAATAAAGCCAAAGTTGCTAGATGATGTATGCAGTAAAGAACAAGGGGAGTGTGCAGAGCAAGAAGCTATCTACTTAGTTGGGTTATCGGATGGTTTGGCTTTGGCAGAGCTATTATCGGTAGGAAGGCAAGGTGATCTGAAATGTTCCAAGGCAGGCGAATTGTAACAAAAGGGGTAGTTGATAATGTACCATTGGAGGTTCAGATGTTCCTTTGGTCACTGATTGACAATCTAGCTGCAAAGCGTACTGTAGAGCCAGACTATCTCCAAGTGTTTGAGCTTTATGGAGACGTAGGCAAGCAGCAGATTATTCACAGTCAGGAAGTGCCAGAGTATCATGCAGAGTATGTATTTGATAACGTTTTGATTCCATTGAATATTAAGATTTATGCCATTGATGACCAGCGTTATTCCACAATGCTATTACCCGAAGAGTGTTAAAGCAAAACCAGCTGTTATTGAGTGTGTAGCTCATTAATGGCTGGTAAATTTATTATATGAGGAAGTGCTGATATGAAAAATATGCGTGAGATATTAGCTAACTGCATCCGTGAGGATGTTAATGGATACGTGATAGAAGCCTTGGTGAGTGAGTTCCCTACAATGCAGGATCTAATGAATGCCAGTGGGGATGAGCTAAAGTCGATTAAAGGTATAGGTGTGGTTAAGGCCAAGCAACTTAAAGCTATACTGGAATTTGTGAGAAAGGCCCATGCGCCAGATATCAATAAGGTCATAATAAGAAGTCCAAAGGATGTATATGATCTAGTCCGCGGAGACATGGAGTTTTTGCAGGTTGAGCATTTTGACGTAATCGGTTTATCAACGAAGAGCCATGTTGTTTTCAGAGAAAATATATCTATAGGGACTTTGAATTCTAGTTTGGCGCATCCAAGGGAAATTTACAAAGGGTTAATTAAGCGCTCGTGTTGTAGCTGCATCTTGGTTCATAACCATCCATCAGGTGACCCACTGCCAAGCCAGGAGGACATTGCGCTGACTAAACAGCTGGTAAAAGCGGGTGAAATATTACAAATTGCAGTTTTAGATCACGTTATTGTAGGTGGGAACGGAGCTTACACCAGTCTAAAAGAAATGGGATATTGTTGAAGAAAATATATTTTCAGAACCGAACATAAGCGTGTTCGGTTTTTTAGCGATGTAGTCGGAATAAAGCTATTTTTTACAATTATTGTAATAAATTAGGGGGTATTGTATTGATTCTAAGAATAAGATACTATTAATTGACAGAGGTGATAATGCAAGTAAATTAAAGATATATAGACAAAATCAACCAAAATTGATATTTTTCCGAATACGTCGAGATAATGTCGTATACGTCTTTACTTTAGTAGTAAAACAGATTGAATTTGCTGAATGTTGGGTGGTGCCTACATATTCATTGGATACAACGATAACAAAAAACAATGAAGGATTGATAAGAATGAAATTGGCGATGGGCAGCAATACTTGTCCTAAATGTTACGTAAATAATGAGACAAAAAGAGTAGAATTAATAAATTTTTGTATAAAATTTCAAAACATATGCTACTAGGTATAATATTCAGTAGAGGTAGTGGGGGGGGAACCGAGTCCTATAGCTAAGTTAAAGAAGAATGCAGGAATTTACCATCTTATGGGTTGCCCATGAGGTAAACGATAACAACGATACGGCGCTTGCCACAAATAAATTACAGGGGTGTATGCAAAATGAGCAAGTCAAGTCTAGTGGCAGTTAATTGCAAAAAATGTGGGGTATTCCTAGTGGAGGTCTTGCCATGTTGCGATGTTCGTTGCAATAATTGTAAAAATTGGAATTTATCTAAGGTTGACGGAAGAAAGTGAGCTGGTCATAGGTAAAAGGAGAAAATATTTACATGCAGCATAAACCAAATATTGACAGATTAGTGGCTCTATATATGCCAATTACCTCTGACGATGAAGAGAGAGAGCATGTATCTGTTCCTTCTAAAGATGAAGTAAAGGGATATATGCCCCTTGCGCTCGCAGTTACCAATCCAGAAACCCAGTCTGTATCAAGGGAAGCACTTATCAATGTATTCCGCGATGGCGTAGCGCAAATGCCAACGAATCGCACAATATACCCTATTATCAAATCTATATATGATGCCCAGAAAGGTGCAGGGGGCTGGCAAATTAAAAGTGGAGTATCTAAGTTTAGTGAGACTTTAGATGGGGGGCAAATGGAAGTATCTATGGTTAAAGGGCAAGAACAAAGTGAGCTTGGGGCTTATGTTTACCAATTGGACGACCTTGCTGTAGATGTCTTGGTTATTAGCCTGACACAGTGGTTACATACCGCACGTACCTATAATGAATCAGTAATGGTATATATCGACAGTGTGCTAGATTATCGAGGCATAAAGCCAAAATCAAAGGGTAATTATTCAGCTGGTCACCGTGATAGTGATAGGCAGGAAATAATATCTCGATTTGAACTTCTTGACAAGATATTTCTGCAAGTGATTGGGCTGACGGTATACCATCCTGGTAAACGCATGCCAAGTAAGGTTAGTTTACAGAGTAAGGTTCTAGCTATAACAGATAGGATTGTAGAAAATGGTAAGCCCATCGCTTATAAAGTCACTACGGGAGAATATGGCCGCTTGCTGTATGGTGAGAATGGGAAACAGACGGGGCTATTATTTCAGCAAATTCTTAAATATGACTACTATCGCCATGACTGGGAAAAACGCATTGGAATGTATTTAACTTTTCAATGGGCGATACGGAAAGCTCATGGCAATCTTAATCAACCATTTAGGGTAGCAACTATCTTAGACAATATCAGAGAGCCTTTGAATCTGCGTTTCCCTAATAGAACAAGAGAACGCTTTGAGTCAGCTTTAGCCCAATTAAAGATAGATGGTATCATTGAAGACTGGGGATATGATAGGGGCAATGGAGAGGTTCTGCCTGCTCGTAAATGGATTAATCAATGGTTGTCTTGGACGGTGCTACTTACAGCACCTGCAGTCATTGTAGACCGCTATAAATCAGTCCAAGACAGTCGTAATAAAATCCTAGAGCGCAATAAGCGAGGAAAAAACCTGGCATAAAGTTACCCGTCGTTATCTTGAACATAACCCGTCGCTATCCTGAACACAACCCGACGTTATCGTGAACATTGAAAAATATTCCAATTAAAGTAATTTCGATGAGGTTGCTATAAAATTAACCAAGTACAGCCATTGTTACTCTCTATTATATATATTATATATATTGCGCAGACCGCTCCAGCTGACGCCGGGCGCGGCTGCTGACGGTGAAAAAAGAAAGGAAGACTGCAAACATGAATATACAAGTAGAAACGTTGATCAAGTACTTCATTCACGATGCTGGACAACTATACTCTGAACAAACTGCCGACGGGAATGCATATTATCCTCAGAAAGGTAAAACATTGACAGCTGATATTATTCAGCGGCACATTGCTGGAACCAAAACTGTATCAATCCAGCTACTGCAGCTAAGAACTCATTTAGTGAAATGTTTTAGCATGGACTTTGACAGAAAGTCAGCGGATGAATCACTGTACACAACACTAAGTCGGGCGCTAATAATACAGGAAGCCTTTGAGAAACTTGGCATCACTGTCTATATCGAGTTTAGCGGCAACAAAGGTTTTCATCTTTGGGGATTTTTCCTAGAGTCGCTACCGGGAAGTACAGTACGTCAATTCTGCAAAATCGTTATTCAGTTAGCTGGTTGCGAACCTAGCGAGACGTTCCCAGAGGCGGATTGGATTAACGAGGATGGTACCGGTGCAGGGCATAAACCGATAAAACTACCCTGCGGTGTTCACAATGCTAGCGGCAGAAGAACTGGTTTCTTATCACAGGAGATAGGCTGGGATGATCAGGGCTTTCCTATTCTTCCGGATAACCAGGATGAAATCATAAACAGCTTCAGTTATATTTCCTCTATGGATATTATTGCTGTACTAAATCGAAGCACAGAAACTGGCGTAAGTAATGATGCCGGCAGTAAGCCCAAAACAAGTAATTCAAACAGCCCAATCACTATTGACTTCTCTTGTCTTAAAGATAATGAACATCCACCGTGTATCACATATCTAGTGCAGCAGGGTGCCCCTAAAGATGTTGACTACAATAAAATGAACCTTACGCTAATACGATATGCAATATCGAGGAAATACGACTTTGATATGGCCCTAGGACTGGCAACGCCTATGGCACAGAACACATCACCACAACACCCAACCAGTAAGAAAAGTATAGACGAAAAAACAAACAACTTTAAGAGTGAATGGAAGTCAGCTCAGAAGAATATTGATATGTGTCAGTGGAGCTGTGGATATGCACTATGCAGTAAGGAGTTTGTAGCTTCGCGCCAATGTTCTAGTTCAGAATGTGCATTTTGGTCATATGAGCGAAGTCAATATCAGTCCCAATGGAAATCTACAGAAACTGATTATCTCATAGAGCGTGAAGTCTTTGCCTACATATTATCCAAACCAGAGACAGCAAGTAAGCTAATCTTGCAATCAGATGTTGAGCCAGATGGCTTCCAGGGTCAAGTTGAAGTGTGTAAAGATAAGTATATCTTTCTTCACCGTTTATTATGGCAGGTAATAACTGGTCTGGTTGATAAGAAACAAGAAATTCGTACTAGCCTTATCCTTGCAGACTTAGAAGATGCTGTTAAAGCAGAAGATATCACAGCAATCAAAGTATACCTGGACTTTCTGGAGAGTGGGGTTGAAGCCTGTAAGCTAGAAACTTTTAACATACACCTTGAGCGAATAAAAGACATTGGCTTACGGATGCGCGCACAGAGGCAAATAGCTGACCTTAGTAAATCACTAACCATACGAGATATTCCACTGGCTACTACCATGGACACCATGATTTATAAGGCTCAAAACCTACAACGGCGCACTGCTGCTGACATTGAACCTGTTAGCCAACACATGGAAACGCTGGTAAATAACCTCTTTAGCAAACCGGTGAATAGTATTCCAACTCCATCGTCTTGGTTTAATAATATTCTCAACGGTGGTTGGCACCCTAGTAAATTATATGTCATAGGTGCGCCACCAGGTAGCGGTAAGACCACATTTTGTACATGGTGTGGCGATTATGCAGCTAGTAACAAGACGCATGTGCTATATGTTGCTTACGAGATGAGCCAAGACCAACTATGGATCAATGGGTTAGCGCGAGCAGGTAATATTGATTCGTCTTTAATTGAGGCTAAACGCTGGATGGATTCTACTTATGAACGTGTTGATAGCTTGCAACGCAGTGTCGGGGAAGCTATTAAAAAGTATCATAATACTGTGGCAGAACATATGACTATTAGCGAAGCTGATCCAGAAGTTACGACCGCACAGATAAAGGGTATGATTGCGAAGATGCGCCAAAGAGCCAACATTAACGAAGATGAACCGATAATTGTGGTTATCGACTATTTGCAACTTATGATGAGTGGTGATGAAAAACTGGATACAGGCGTAAACGAGACGGGTAGAGTTGGCAGAATCGCCACTGCACTCAAACAACTTGCACGGGATACGGGAACTGCAGTTATTGCAATCAGTGATATTACCAAGCAAGCATATCAAGAAGCCACTAAGTCAGGCAATCTGGACATGAGTGCCTTACGAGACTCATTTAAAATAGCACATGCTGCAGATGTTATTATGCTTTTACAAACTGGAACCGTTTATATTGGAAAAGACGAAAATATTAAATCAAAGGATCAGATTGATATTATGATGGAGCGGTATAGTGGTGGAGACGAAATTGAGTTTCAACATAAGCTCATGGATGCTCGTACCCGCTATCCATTGAATGACGCAGCTAAAGCAACGTATGCCAGACTAAGCATTTTGAAGAATCGTGGTGGAAGCTCAGGTGAACCACTATTTGTATATGAGAAGGCTTACCATAACTTCATAGCATTTGATTTAGGAACGACATCTACTAATATGCACCAATTAAGTGAAGATGTTGTGGAAGTGGAGGCATTAGAGCAAGATGGAAGTTTACTTGCGTGAGATGGAGGAACGTTTAAATCTACTTAAGCACAGTCTAGTATTTGCAATAAGAATAGATGCGGATGGTAACGACCCCTTTACAGGGGGGCTCCGTTCCATAAGTATAGGTGCTAACGGTCAAGAACCGATTGACTTATTGCCTGAGAGTATAAAAAAGTTCCGTGATGATATTCAGCAATTGCTTAGTACAAATGCACTCAAAGTATTTTTCGACGCAAAACATGCTTTGAAAGTTCTACAGCGTGCTGGGTTCCAGGTACAATGCCCCTATTTTGATGTGGAGCTTGCAGATAGGTTGTTGAATTCAACTAAGACATCGGAAACGAGTTTAGATAGTCTCGCCATGAAGTACGACGTTATAGCGGAGTCGACAATAGGGAAGTTACTGCAATTAAGGGATAAACTTAAGCAGGAAATACTTAAATCAAAGATTATTGATACTGCGGTGCTAGAGTTTGCTACCATCCCAGCAGTGGTTGAAATGGAGTTGACGGGGATTTTGTTTAACAGAGGAAGATGGGCGCAAATACAATCTGGCATTAACGGCGGAGAAGATTACCTAAAGCACATCCATATGTTGACTGGTAGAATTCACCCCAACTATAACCAGCTTGGAACGTCTACTGGACGCTTTAGTTGTAAAATGCCTAGTGTACATGGGATACCCAAGCCCGTTCGTTCGTGTATAGTTGCACCGCCAGGATATTGTTTAGTCGACGCAGACTATAGTCAGCAAGAACCACGTATTCTAGCAGAAATTACAGGTGATAGACGGCTTATTGCTGACTTTCAAAGAGAAGATGATATTTACAAAATTATGGCGGCCAGCTTATTAAAAAAAACTGTTGATGAAATAAGTGAATCTGAGAGACAAACGGCAAAGATGACGGTATTGGCTCTATTGTATGGTAGTGGTGACGAACGATTACAGCAGGGACTATTATCAAAAGGAATATCGTTTACCCTGTCACAAGTACGACAAATAAAGGGAGCTTTTTTTGCCAAGTACTCCAAAGTAGGGGAGCGGTATAGACAGTTAAAATATATAAACACTAATCAGGTTTGCTCTATAGGTGGCCGAAGAAGGATTAGTGACGGTGACTTGAGTTTCCCAGAGCTTTGTAATTCACCAATACAGGCCACAGGTGCAGATATACTTAAAAAAGCGTTGTCGCTATTGCCACAAGCACTAATTGGAACATCGGGTAAAATCATTGCCTGTGTCCATGATGAAATACTATTGCAGTCTAAGGAAGATGAGGCAGAACATGTGAGCGCTATATTAAATGCCAATATGCTAGAGGCAGCTCAATTCTTTCTTAAAAAAGTACCCTCTGTAGTAGATGTAACGATACTGGACAATTGGCAATAAATATGAAGTAGGAAGTGAGGTAATGTGGCTGAGACACTAGTAGCAAAAACTAACAAAAAATCACCTGCAGAACTATCTGCTAGACAACTCAATGCAGTAGAAATGTTGGCGATGGGGCAAAAGATAACTGATGTAGCTACCAGCCTTCAAATTCATAGACACCAAATATGGGAGTGGCAAAAGAACCCTTATTTTATAGCAGCAGTAAACCATGAAAGGGCTGAGCTTTGGGGCAGTGCCAAGCAACGCTTACGCGGCTTACTTAATAAGTCAGTTAATGCACTTGAACAGGCTGTAGACGAAGGTGATGTAAAGGCTTCAATAGAGGTGATCAAAATATTAGGATTATATGGGCAGGTAGGTATGGCGCGAGAACCGCAGACTTCCGATGAAGTTATGATTCAAGAGGCTAAAAGTTATGTTAAGGAACTTCTAGCTGAACCAAGCGATGATCCCGTTGCCTATCTGGCATTTGTTCAGAATATGAAACCAAAACTTGTCTTTGAGAGGTTTCACGAACTTAAACAGGAACTAGAAAATTTTACAGGAGATGATGAAAATGTGGACATCGCAACAGGAATTGAATAATGACCTTCTATGGGCAGCAAGGCTTGGTAATGTAGAGGAGATGGACGATTTGATAGTGAAAGGAGCCTATGTTAATTACAAGGATGACCATGGTTATACGCCACTGTATGAGACTGTTTGTAAAGGAGACATTAAGGCGACTCAGTTTCTTTTATCTAAAGGTGCTAACCCTAATGCTCGTAACTATCGTAACGAGACGCCGCTATTTTTTGCTAGAACACCTGGTCTTATAAAGACATTAGCGGAATATAAGGTTAACTCTCTATTGGAAAATCAAGAAGGTAATACAGCGTATGAGCTATTTTTTATAAATAAAAAGTTAGAACTCATTAGAGCCTGGCTTGCTGCTGGACTTCAACGTCCAAGGATAACGGTCAATGTTGACAAGGATGACCTAAAAAATGTAAAGAGGTGCATAACTGATATGAAAAAAATAGAAAAGCAATTATTCACGGCAGTCGCTGCAGGCGATATAGACCAAATTAAATACTTAGTCAAAGAAAAGGGCGTAAACGTTAATGCGGCAAACCCACAGGGTATAACTGCCTTGATGTTAGGTAGCAAAATAAACAATGCATCTACCGTAAGGCTACTACTGTCGCTTGGATCAGATGCAGAAAAGAATGATTATCTCGGGCGCAACGCGATAGATTACGCGTTCAAATACGGAGCCGAATTAGCACTACTAGAGTTAATAGGATACGAGGAGGAAATTCAAGATGCAGGCTAATAATTGGAAAGAGCTACCTATGGTGCTATCGGTCAAGGAAGTTGCAGATGTATTAGGTGTTTCTCGGGCATGTGTGTATGGAATGGTGAAGGATGATATGCTGCCAAAAGTACAGATAGGCAAGGTAAATAAGGTATACAGGGAAGCATTGCGGCAGTGGTTGCAACAAACTCCATCTGCATAAAAAGAAGAAGTCGCTAGATTACTCGGTTTGAGTACTAGCGGCTTCTTCTTTTGCCCTTTTGCGAGAGCTTTCTTGACCGACTCTACCTTTACAGGTAGTACTGCAATGAGTCTTGCCTTTTCTACCATTCGCAAAAAAGGTGTTGCAATCAGGGCAAAGTCTAAGGTTTCCTGTTTCGGTAATTATTCTATAAAACTGATACCACACAGCAGTAATAAGATCTGGAACATTAAATACCATGCTGTATTGGAAGTAAGGCTCTTTGCTTAATGAGTGTGTTTCTAACGATAAAGTCACTGCACTAGAATAGCCATTTATACGTTGCTCTAGGAGGGATGTCAATTTAGTTCTTATATCTTTAGAGACATCAGTATGAGTATGAATGTTAGGGTTACGTTCAATTTCTATGCGATTTAGTTGAACGTTGGGGTCAGTAGCTAAATATAACGAGTTTAAAGATTCTTGGTTAACAGGAAAAATGTCAGAATAAATCACGTAAGTTTTTTCAGCATCAATGGTAAGGGATAAAAATGATGACACTAATATTCCTATTGTGCCAAATTTTGATTCGAGGAAGCGCTCAATAGGATTTGCATGGAGAAGAACTTTTGCTGTAGCTGATTCCGGAACAGGAGTAGCAGGTGTATTAAACGCCGTATGATATGGAAGCCCATACTGCGTTACCCATTCTAGAATGTTTTTTTGAACGTATTCTGATTTTGCGATGTTTTTCTTAGCAACTTTTACTAGGCCATAAAAAACATCAGGGGTGTCATAAATGGGATTATATTGTCTGTCAAGCTCCGTTGAAGTCGGAAAAATAATATAAGTATGTTCAAGACTATTTACCTGGCACTCTAAAAATGAACGATCATCTGGTGTAAGACGTTTACCCGTTTCTTTTTCCATATAGGCAATGTATTCAGGGATAGATTTAATGTCATAGCTTTTAAAAACTGGACATGAAATACGAAAAAATGGTCGAGGATTGCTATTATCTTTGTCAATTATTTCTCCAGCGGTCATGCATTCACCCCATAATGTAATCGTTTAGTAACCGGATATAGTTAAAACTATAGTTTGAAATCGTGCGATAATTTAAGTAGTCGAAGCCCCATACAACTTCATTATAGCGGAGGTGGTAACTGCAATCAATGTGTAATTGAATCTAGTTAGGTAAGTTATTTCAATAATATATTAGGAATGGGAGGAAGAGTGCTAATGGAAACACGTGGACAACAAAGCGATATGGGTATCTGGTTAGACGAACAATTAGTACGAGCAGTTAAAAAGTCAGATTATGATGGCATAGGCAGGTTTCTTAATCTAGGAGCGCGGATAAATCCTAGGAGAAATAGTACAACTCCGTTGATTGAAGCTGCTAAGCGCTGCAGTGTACAGATGGTAGATACATTACTTGAATATGGTGCTGATGTTAACGAGTTTGATGAAGATGGTCTAATGGCGATTGATTATGCTGGGAGTGCACTTAAAGTTGTTGCATTACTGGAAGCTGGCAGTGAACTGAGCTTTAAAGGTGGGCGACTTAGTCTACAAGGTTTTGAGAGGGTGTTAAAAATCTATAGAGATCGCGGGTTAGTTTAATCAATAAAACCCAAATATAGAGACTTAATAATCCATCCACTAAAGAAGAATTTTAGCGGTTTGCCAGATTTGTTGGGCGGGCTACTACAATGTCAAGGGAACTTGTAGTATCGATGTAATCACGTTAGCAAACTAAAATATTAGAGAATAGAAAGGATGTCATACAATGGAGAATGTTATCAAATTTCCAATAATCGGTGATGAAAAAATAAAGCTTGAAAACACAGTAGAACTTATGACGATGGTAAATAGGTTAAACGAGTTTATACGGGACTTGCGTTTGCCAAAAGCTGATAATGATAAACTCGCGGATAGTATAACAGGAATTATAGACCAGATGAAAGGAGATGCGTTTTTAAAGGGCGTTGAACTGGGTATTAAGCTCATGAAAGATATTCAAGATGGTCAATTTTGACTTTGAAGAATTGGTATAAGTAATATAGAGCATCTAATTAATCACGGTATGATCGTTAGGTGCTCAACATAGAAAGGGTGTGACGAAATGGCAAATATACAGCAGTGGCTAACAATAAACCTTCCGTATTACGCAGTCGCTGAGTTAGAAGCTTTCCTAAGTAGTATCCATAGAAACCTATATAAAAAAATATATAACAATATACAGGGGGTAATCTTATGCAAATAATAGGGATCGACGTAGGTAGGGATAGGGTTAAGGCCGTATCATCAATGGGCAGAGTCGACTTTCCCAGCGTTGTCGGGGAATGGCAACAGAGAAATCTATCTACAAAACACGGTGAGTATGAAGTAACGGTAGATCAAAACAAAGTATTCGTCGGCGAGTTAGCTATCAGGGAGAGCTATTGCCAAAGGGCTATGGCGACAGAAACTAAGACACATCAGGAAAGCAAAATTCTATTTCTTACAGCGCTGGCGGCATTGGTCAAAGAAGGTGAGTCAGTTAATGTAGTAACAGGCCTGCCAGTTGCTCAACATACCACATCAGGTAAAAATGAGTTTAAGAAACTACTAGAGGGAATACACAAAGTGGAGATCAATGGGCAGCCGAGAAACATCATTATCAATGATATTGGGATTGTTCCAGAAGCTGGCGGTGCCTACTGGAGTGTCGTGTTGGACAAGCATGGCCAGGTAAGCAACTCTTTTATAGCAGAGCAAAAAGTTCGCATTGTTGACGTAGGCTCTCGCACGGTCAATTTCTGTACAATCGATAAACGGGAATACATAGACCGCGACAGTGGGACTTTGCCGTACGGAGTCATTGAGCTTATGAATGCTGACAAAGGAAGTAGGGACAATGTGCAGAACATCGGCGAAGATGTAAAAGAACACTTTGCTAGAAGAATCGCCGGAGACTTATCCAGGAAATGGATGACATATGTGCCAGATCAAGATTTGATTCTGCTTTCAGGTGGAGGTAGCATACTTTTGCAGCAGTATTTAAAGCAACACTTCATGGTTAATCAACTAGTAGAAGATTGTGTATACGCCAATGCTGAAGGCTTTTTCAAAATGGGCGTTGCCAAATGGGGAAGATAAAAACAGTCAACTTAAGGGATCAAGACGTGGAAATCGTTGAGTTTCTTGATGGCCTAAAAAACTTCAGTGAGTGGGTGCGCCAGAAGGCCGCGTACGACATAGCCAAGCAGAGAACCGGTGTTGATCCTGAGATAGCAGCATATATTGACCGGATACTCGAAGTGAAATTGGCAGGTTGCACGATTAGCACAGACCAGCCTAAGAAAGCTATACCATACGTAGAGGACGCTGTAAAAAGTGATATCGAGAAGATGTTTTAAACCGTGTTGAAAGACTCGGCTTACGCAGGGAGAAGGGTCAGCTGTTGGTGGTGGGCGCTTTTCTCTCTAGATTGCGAGCTTTTAAGTAAGACTCAATAATCATATTTATGTATTAGCAATGATTTCATCGCTTTAAGAATAATGAGATTGAACCAAAACCATAGGGATTATTGGTATAAGAACTATGGAGCAAGGACTTTAAGTAGCTTACTTAATAAGTTAGGAGGAATGTACATGGAAAAGTCAGTAATGACGGCAAAAGAGGTAGCTAGTGATTACTTTGAGGGGTCAGTTAGCTACTGGAAGGTACTTGAAGAATTTAGATGTGGAAGAATGCCAGGGTTTAAAATAGGCCCACGTATATTCTTCCGGCGTGAATCGCTGGATAAGTGGGTGATGCAGGAAGAAGCTAAACATATTGAGATTCCTGTTCCCAGACAGCCTCAGTATGGTAGTTTACGTGTTATTGCGCAGTAGTACATATAAAGCATGAGGGGGGATACAAATGCCTGGAGTTGGTTCACTTGAAAAAAGAGGTAAAAATAGCTGGAGGTTAGTAGTGAGTTGCGGGCGTGATGGGGATAAATATATACGAAAAGTAAAAACGATACGTGCTTCTAGTGCGCGAGAAGCTAAGAGAATGCTCGCTGAATTTGTGACAGAAGTAGAGCAAGGAATCAACATCGAGTCTAGTAAAATGACCTTTTCTGAGTTCGTAGATTATTGGCTAAAAAAATATGCCAAGGGTAATCTTGCATTGAAAACTATTTATAGATACAGACAATATCTTGAAAGCAGAATAGTACCTGCTCTAGGACAACTTCTGCTGCAAAAAATAAAACCTACCCATCTACTACAATTCTACGAAAATTTGCAGGAAGACGGTATTAGAACCGATGGTAAGGAAGGTGGTTTGTCATTTCAAACGATACTGCACCACCATAGGCTGATTTATACTATCCTTAGTTATGCTGTTGAATGGCAAATGTCGAGCCAAAATCCAGCAGAACGTGCAAGGCCTCCGAAGGTGCAGCCGAAAAGAAGTGCCGTGTATGATCAGGAACAAGCACAAACGTTAATTGTAGCCCTAGAGATGGAAGCGTTGAAGTATCGCGCTATTGTAATGCTTGCTTTATCCACTGGCTTGCGACAGGGTGAGTTAATGGGTTTGGAATGGCAACATGTTAACTATGGGAATAAAACCATAGATGTACAGCAGGCTAGTCAGTATTTGCCGGGCATAGGCACATTTACTAAGGAACCCAAAAATGAGTCTAGTAAAAGGTTAGTTAGCGTACCACCTAGTGTTATGCATATTCTCAATGAACTCAAGCAAGCTCAGGAAGAAGAAAGAACAAACCTTGGAGATAAATGGGAGGAAAGTGGGAGATTGTTTACCAAATGGAATGGTAGTCCAATGTATGCAAATGAAATGAGTTCATGGTTTCCGCGCTTTTTGCGTAAGCATGCGCTTCCTCCTTTGCCATTCCATGGGTTACGCCATACTTCAGCAACACTGCTAATAGCAGAAGGGACTAGCGTGGTTGATTTAAGTCGGCGGCTAGGACACTCTAAAACATCCACTACAATGGACATATATGTTCATTCGTTAAAGAATGCAGATACAGCGACGGCGGATAAAATGGAAGCTATATTGAAGAACAACAAGCCTAAAGATGATGATAATTGAGTAGTATACCTAAGCATGTCAGCATTACTATTGACATGCTTTTTCTTTAAGGTTACACTTTAGTTCAGTGGTAAATATTAAGAAGGCACGGTTACATTCTTGAACGAGCGAAGAAGCTGGTGTGAGGATGGATGTACCCTGCCGCATTGATAATCTAGAAGAAATGGCTAACGGGTAGAAACAGGTAGCGTATATGAATGATTAAAAGACCCCTTAAATGTAGTTGCAATGCCTACTTCAGGTAAATATTACATGGGGGGAACTGGGGAAAAAGCGGGTAAAATTCACTTCCATCTAACACTTATTAATCCCAACAAAGACCAATGAATGACCTACTAATCCCAACGAATCCAATACTATTAACTACATAATTATATGTAAACAAAGTGTATTCGTCCCTCTTCAAAACCGTTTGCGTCGGCTTAAATGCCCGATGGGTGGGTTCGATTCCTACACGTTCCCGCCATAGATAATTCAAGGCTTCACGGCATTTCGGCTGTGAAGCCTTTTTGATGCATATTTATATATTATGTGCAATTATGTTAAGTTTTGGGATGTAACTAACTCGGCTTGGCTGTTTGTATCCTATTTATGAAAAGCTTTTCTATAATAATAGGATGCTTAGTTATTATTATAATTTTAAAGATATGAAAAAAAAAAGCCACTAGTGATCATTAATGTAGCAATTATCTACTAATTGAGAATAAACTAAATATACTAATATTTAAAATTAATATATTGACAGACAAATTAAAAGATGATAACCTTTTCATAGAAGTCATTCATTATAAACAGCAATTTGGAGAAAATATTTGCGTGTAACTATCAGGATTACTGGTGAAGTGGGGCTATTCATATCTGGAGAATGCTAGATCTGTTGCATGCTGCCGGAATAAAGATTCATTGTGTGGTAACCGATATAGGCTGGAAGGTCTTAGAACATCAATGTTAATTTGTGGGGGGTGCTTTATTGACTACGATAAACGAAGTGGCGGACTTAGCTAATGTTTCGATGAGTACGGTTTCGCGAGTTTTATCTGGAAAGGCACCTGTAGCCGAAGAAACCAGAAGAAAGGTATTACAAGCTGTTGCTCATTTAGGTTATCAACCCAATGTATTGGCTCAGGGACTTAGGGGCGTACGGTTAAAAACTATTGCACTATTAATTCCTAATGTGCAAAATCTGATTTTTCCGGCGACCATACGGGCTATCGAAGATGTAGCCAATAAACGTGGATATATGGTGTTTTTATGTAATACAGATGACAATATAAAGAAAGAGATCTTTTATATTACCAATTTGAAACGGCGGATTGTTGACGGAATTATCTTTTCTACAGCATCGCAAGAAAGCAAACATATTCTTCAGTTGAAAGAGGAAGGTTTTCCGGTGGTTACTTTAATTAGGCATTTAAATGATAGTATTGATAGTGTGGTTCTGAATAATGTTGATGGGGCTTATAAGGCAACTAGATACTTATTATCAAGGGGATTGCGTAAGATCGCTTTTATTAACGGAGATATTAAAGTCAAGTTATATCAGGATCGATATGATGGATACAAAAAGGCTATGGCTGAGGGGCAAGTACCTGTTAGGGAGGATATGATTTCTCATGGAATTGAAACATGGGAAGAAAGCTATGAGGTAATGGGAAAAATGCTCAAGGCAGGAAGTATTCCTGACGGCATTTTTGCTACAAGTGATTCCAAGGCTATGGGGGCTATGCGTGCCATTTACGATTGTGGACTGAGAATACCTGAAGATGTTTCGATAATTGGTTTTGATAACTCAGGTATAGCACCGCTTTCAGAGCCACCGTTAACTACAGTCGAGCAACCTTTTTATGAAATGGGAGCGGCTGCTTGTAATAGATTGATAAAACTAATAGAAAGTAATCAACAGCCTCTACCGGAGGTGCAGGAAATGCTAGCAGAATTGGTGATCAGAAAATCAGTAATCTAGAAAATAAGCCTTCTTGGATAATATTCAAGGAGGTATGTATTGGAATCTATGAAAAGCTTTTCATACAATAAGAAGGGTTATAAGTCATTAATGCCAATTATATTATAGAATGACTAGTTTTATAATAATGAAAAGCTTCTCATGAATATATATATAATGAAAGGAATGAGAAAATTGAGTGAACATAAACCGTTTAATTATGTCGTAGTTGAGGAGTTAGTTGGCGATATCAAAAATTTGGGATTGGATTTACCTCTTTCCAATAATCTTGAAATCTTTAAAAGGCAACTGGTTGTTGGGGATAAAGTACTACAGAACCGAATTGTTATTCAACCGATGGAGGGTTGTGATGGCACTACCACGGGTGCACCTAGCGAATTAACTCAGCGACGGTACGAACGTTTTGCACAAAGTGGAGCTGGTTTGGCCTGGTTTGAAGCTACTGCTATAGTTCAGGAAGGAAGAGCTAATCCTAGACAGTTGCTAATCAATGAAGAGAATAAAGAAGCATTAGCAAAGTTACTAAAGGATTATTATAAAACAGCACAGCGGGAATTTGGCAGTCAGCATAAGCCTTATACAATTTTACAGTTGACCCATTCAGGAAGATATAGTAAACCTGAAGGTCAGGCAGCACCCATTGTTGCCGCTAAAAATCCGTATTTGGATAAGGTGCAAGAAGTCAAGATAATATCTGATAGTGAACTAGAACAACTGGAAGAACGTTATGTAGAAGCGGCGGTCATTGCGGCTGATATTGGTTTTGATGCAGTTGATTTAAAAAGTTGTCATGGCTACTTATTAGCGGAACTGCTAGGAGCGCATACGCGCGAGGGGATTTATGGCGGAGCATTTGAAAATCGCACCAGATTTTTATGTAACATTGTCGATAAGGTTAAGGCCAAAGTTGGTCATCGTATTCAGATTGCAGTACGCATGAATGCTTATGATGCCGTGCCCCATCCTTATGGTTGGGGAGTAACTGTAACTAATCATCACATCCCTGATTTGACAGAGCCGAAGCGGTTGGCTCAGATTCTTCAGGATAAAGGGGTTTCAATCTTAAATGTTACAGTAGGGAACCCTTATTATAATCCTCATGTTAACAGGCCTTTTGATAATGGCCAATATATTCCTCCTATACATCCTCTAATAGGAACACAGAGCATCCTTGCTATCGCTAGGGATATTCAGGCTGCGGCACCAAAGCTTAAGGTGGTAGCTTCCGGACTTAGCTGGTTACGTCAGTATGGTACTCAAGTGGGCGCAGGCTGTATGGAGAATAATTGGTTCCCGTTAGTAGGTTTTGGGCGTCAAGCCTTTGCCTATCCTACCTTTGCTCGTGATATTTTGGAAAAAGGCGAGATGGATGGTAAAAAAGTATGTCTTGCCTGCAGCAAGTGTTCTGCAATTATGCGTTACGGCGGCACCACCGGTTGTGTTATCCGCGACGCTAAAGTATATGTCCCTATTTATCGTGATGCCCGGGAAGGCAAGCCACCATTTGAGACCGGTAAGGTCGGAGAACATGTTTAAGCTACCAACTGGGTTAATTGACGAGGTGGTGAGGTGTTCAATCAATCTGTAATGTGATTACAGTTTGATAGTCTACATATATCCGATTGGGACAATAACGATGGTTCAAATGGGAAATCAGGAGGTGGATTTATGGCAAAAGCAATGGTCATGACCGGATTTAAGGAAAAACTTGTATTAAAAGAGTTCCCCCAGTGTAACCTTACTGAGGGTGAAGTGGTAATTCATATGGAGGCAGCAGGGGTCTGCGGTTCAGATGTGCATATGTGGAACGGAAATGACTCTAGGGTACCACTTCCTATGGTCTTAGGTCACGAGGGTGTTGGCACTGTAGTAGAAATGTGCGGTAAAAGAACTACCGTAATGAACGAAGAACTTAAAGTTGGAGACAGGGTAATCTGGAATAGAGGAGTTACCTGCGGTCACTGTAGTTTCTGCGTGAATAAACGGGTGCCCTCCCTTTGTCCACAACGCTGGACCTATGGCATTAGCGTAGGATGTCAAGATGACAGAATCCGTGGCTGTTATGCCGATGAACTGGTGTTGACAAGGGATACTGATATTTTTATCGTCCCGAAAACGATAGACCCAGCTGTACTAGTAACAGCTGGATGTTCTGGTGCAACCATCGCCCATGCATTTGAGTTAGGTCGTCCAGAACAAGGTGATGCTGTACTGATACAAGGCCCAGGACCATTGGGAATTTATTCAGTGGCCTTTGCTAAGGCCGCAGGCGCAAAAGAAATTATCGTTATCGGGGGCACGGAAGAACGCTTGGAAATGGCGAAATCTTTTGGCGCGACAATGACTCTCAACAGAAAGCAATTGACAGAAAAGCAAAGAAAAGTTGCTGTTATGGAAGCGACAAATGGATTGGGAGTTGATGTTGCCGTCGAAGCTGCTGGTCAGCCGGGCGCAGTGAGCGAAGGAATTGGCTTGGTAAGAAATGGTGGCACGTATTTGATGGCCGGTTTTGGAGATCCCAATGGTTCAGTAACCTTGGATTGTTTTCATGACATTGCCAGGAAAAATATCCGTATCCAGGGTGTATGGGTAAGTGATACCAAACACACTTATCAAGCCTTGAATTTAGTAGTGGGTAATCCTGATTTATTTGCCAAATTAGTCAGTCATAGGCTGCCTTTAGAGCAGGCTAATGAGGCATTGGAATTGATGACAAAAAAACAGGCTACAAAAATAGTGTTGGTGCCTAACTAAATTAATGGTTGTATAGAAAGGAAGAGACAGATGAATATCATACATGCTGACATATTGGTTGTCGGTGGCGGAGGTGGAGGGCTTAGGGCGGCACTGGCGGCTTATGAGAAAAATAATCAAGCCAAAGTTATTTTGGCCACTAAGGGAACGCTTGGTAAAAGTGGCGTAACAGCTCTGGCGTGTTCAGATCGAATGGCTTTTCATGCTGCGCTGGAACATACTGAGCCCATGGGAGAGGATTCCTGGAAACTTCATGCTGATGACATTTACCGCATCGGCGGGGAGGTATCTGATTATAATTTAGCTGAGATACTAGCGGAAAATGGCAAGGAAGCCTTTCATTATCTGGAACAATTAGGTGTGCCTTTTGTCCAGAAAGATGGTTTAGCTGATCAGTTTGTCACCGATGGCTCAGATTATCCACGGGCGTGTTATACAGGGCCCAAAACGGCTGTGCATATCGAAGAGGCTTTGGTGAAAAAAATTAAACAAATACCTATTGAAGTATTAGAATTCTCCATGATTGCCCAGCTGATTTTTAGGCAGGATCAAGTAGTGGGGGCTATTGCCATAGACACCCGGGAAAAAGATCTGGAAAGGGCAGTATATGCCATAGCTACGCCGACAGTCATCTTAGCAACTGGCGGGGCTGGTCTGGCTTATGCCTATAATGTATTTCCAGGTGGCATGACTGGAGATGGCTATGCACTAGCCTATCAAGCTGGGGCCGAATTGGTGAATATGGAGTTTATCCAAATTGGTATTGCTTCGACTAAAACCAAGTTTAATTGTTCTGGCAGTATGATGCGAGCCGTACCGCGGTTTGTAAATGATCAAGGGGAAGAGTTTTTGGTAAAATACTTTAGTCCTGGTACTTCTCTTAATGAAATATATGACTTGGAGTTCAAAAAGGGGGCCACTTGGCCTACGGCCTTTGAACATAAGACCCATATTATTGATATTGCGGTGTATAAAGAAGTGCAGGCCGGCCGGAAAGTATACATGGATTATGGCAAAAATCCTATAGGGTTTATTTTTTCGCTGTTATCATCACAAAATCAAGCTAGGTATGAAGTGGAAAAGACTACAGATCAGGGGGAAAAAGCGAGAGAAGAGAGTCCATTAGCTCGCCTTTATGAAATTAACGCCCCTACAATTCAATGGTTTAAAGAACGGGGTATTGATTTAGCACATGGTGACATGATAGAGATTGCTGCATGTGCCCAGCATTTTCAGGGCGGTGTAAAAATTGACGAGACAGGCCAAACCACTGTAAAAGGTTTATGGGCTGTGGGAGAAACGGCAGGAGGGCAGCATGGTGCCAATCGCCCGGGAGGTAATGCGCTCTTAGATTGCCAGGTATTTGGCAAAATTGCTGGTAAAAGTGCCAGTATTTGGGCAGAAGAACATAAGCTAATCGACAATGAAGTCAATAGGTTCATTATCGATGCGCACGTAGATTTTGTTGAAAAAATAAAAAAATGTTTACACGGCGCAATACCCGCGCAAGAGAGCAGAAAAGTTTTGCAAAAGATCATGAATACAGGTGCTAGCATAATCAGGACTACAGCAGGACTACAGTCAGCTCTAGAAAAATTAGCGGCGCTAGCGAAGCAAGAGATGTTTATTGACGGCAGAGGGCTAGCCTATTACATAGAAAATCAAAACCTGTTATGCGTAGCCGAAATAGTGCTGAAGGCGGCATTAATTCGTGATGAAAGTCGGGGGCCGCATCTTAGGTTCGATGCTTATCAAGACAATATTCCTGTTGCCCGTCGTAATGCTGTATGGGAAAAGTATTTGATCGTTGTGAAGGACGTCGACCAAATGCTGGTTGAATCCAGAAAACCGGTAATGTGCAACTAGTTATCGGGGAGGATGATTAGATAATTTTAAGAAAAAGGAGTTGATAGTGCCCATCGTTAATCCTCAGCAAGGGTGTCGTAATTTCAGATACCACTTCTCATGAAGAAATATTAAGGAGGAGAAAAGTGAATACAAATCAAGTGCAAGTTTCTGAATCTGAAAATTTCTCGGAGGCTTTTAAAACTCATTGGCGAACTTTATTCAGCTTAATGGTAGCTTATGTATTTGATGCTATGGATGCAACGATGTATGCTTATGTGGTGCCATCATTGACCAAGGAATTACAGATATCTTTTGCAGATGCTTTTAGTGTTGTTTCTGTCTTTTTAATCTCAACTGCAATTGGTGGACTGATAATTGCAAATATCAGTGATAAAATTGGTCGTAAACCAACTTTACTATTATGTATCATATTATATGGCTCATGTAACTTTGCTTGCGGTATGGCAAACTCACTTAGTGAATTATATATATATAGGGCTTTAGTTGGATTTGCCGTAGGAGGATTTTGGCCATCGGCTATTTCGCTTATATCTGAACTTTGGCCAGCAAAGTCAAGAGGGAATGCAATTGGCGTTTTAGCGTCAGGATGGAGTCTGGGTTTGTTTTGCTCGGCTATGTTTGCATTTTACGTTATACCGGCTTATGGCTGGCGTGGTATGTTTATTGCTACATCGCTACCGGCTATTATTGCCTTTGTTGCCATAATGTTTTTTGTAAAAGAATCAGCTGTTTGGTTGGAGAATAGGAAAAACAAAAAGAATCAAGGCCATGTTAAAGTCAATGAGAGTATTCCTTTATTTGTGCTTTTCAGTAAGCCACATTTTAAAACAGCGATGTTAGGATTAGGGGTATCTATTTTTGGACAGTTTGGCTGGTGGACGGTATTTATGTTTATTCCGACATATATGGAAAAAGCGGGATTAGGCATTACAAAAGGCGCGGAGTTTATGTTGTGGAATAGCTTTGGGGCTTTATTTGGGTATATAGTTTTTGGTTATTGGGCAGACCGGTATGGTCGTAGAATTATGTTTTCAATTTTTACGATTGCGATGGGGATTATGCTTCCAGTTTATATTTTTTCAGTATCCCATGGAGGCGTTGCATATCTGCCAGTCATCGGTGTTGTGCTGGGGTTCTTTACAGGGTATTACGGAGGATATGGCGCTCTATTTTCAGAACTTTTCCCAACGGAGATACGAAGTACTGCTGCTGGATTCTGCTACAACTTTGGTCGTGCCTCGGTTTTTATCGGGCCATTGCTTATCCCTTACCTTATTCCCAAAATCGGGTTTGACATGGCTATGGGAGTTGCGTCATTGTCCTATTTTATAGCAGCAATTTTAGTTATGATGTTAAAAGAGACTAAGGGCATAGAAATTAAGTCTTAGTATAATTAAGAGAGTGGGCTGAAAGGTTCACGCAATTGATTATTAAGAGAGGAGAAGTTATTGTTATGGAAATCTAAAAAAACAATTGTCTATTAATGTAGTAGTATTCGCAGAAACAAGATATTGGAGTGAAAAGCTTATCGCTTGGACTTTCCGCAGCAAAATCATCTTTTAATTAGCACCAATTCTAGGTTCTGTTGCAGTGGGATTTTAGATTAATGTTACTGGTGATTTTACATTATTGTGGTATATTATGGTAACGAGACCGCTGCTGGGAGAATTATTGCCACGGAGTATTCGTCCGCTAGTGCAACAACAAGGCGCATAAAATATCCAAAACAGTTGATTAACGAATCTATTTATAAGGAGATGGCTACATGTCTGAAACAATGAAACAGTTATTCGAAGAAAGGTTGGGTCGCTATCAGGCCGCTATTGCTCTAGAACCTACTGATCGAATACCGATAGCAGCTGGAAGCAATTATTTTGCTGAGATCTATTCTGGTAATACTAAACAAGAAATCATCTATGACACTGATAAGTGGTTGCAGTCAGAGGAGGTATTTGCGAGAACATTCCCCGAAACAGATGTTCTTCGCACCGGACGCATCTTTGCGCCAATCCATGATATATTAGGTGTAAACACTTATAATCTTCCTGGACGGGAGCTGGGGGAGAACGTGCAGTTCCAATTCGTTGAAAAGGTAAATATGGAAGCTGATGAGTATGACTTGTTAATCAATGATCCAGGCAAATTCCTATTTGAACGATTTTTCCCCAGAATTTTTAGTGAAATGAATCAGGAGCCAGCTAGAGCTTATACCGCGTTTTTCAAAGCTGGAATGGCTCAGGCAACATTTGGGGCTTTTATGCGTAACAAAGCTATGCACATGCAAAATATTTATGGTATGCCTGCCCCGATGACCGGCGGTTTTTTGGCTCCATTTGATGCCTTAGCCAACGCATTGCGCGGGATAAAGAAGTCCTTCCGTGACGCTCACCGTATGCCGGATAAAGTAGTGGCAGCTTGTGATTCACTGTCCTATATTATGGCCAATATGGCACTTGCCTCTGCTGACCCGCTAAAACGTTATCCGATTTTTGTACCTACGCATAAACCGATGTTTATGTCACCGAAACAGTTTGATACCATATACTGGCCTTCTTTTAAAAAGACGTGTGAAATTATTATTAAATCCGGGTACAAAATACGTGCCTATCTTGAAGGAGACTGGAGCAAGCATTGGCATCATATGCTAGAACTGCCCAAAGGTAGCGTACTCTGCGATATTGATAGTCAAGCCAACATCTTTAAAGCAAAAGCTGAGATTGGTCATCATCAATGCATTGCTGGTGGAATGCCCGATTCCATGCTGGTCTTCGGCACTCCCCAGGAAATTAAGGAAAAGGTTAAGGAACTGTGCGAAAAGTTGGGGCCTGGTGGTGGTTACATAATAAATGGAGCCTGCTCAATACCCTATAACACCAAACCGGTGAATTACCGGGCTATGTGTGATGCAGTCATGGAATACGGCTGGTATGACAAATCAATTAAGTCTCCAGTTAAAACTGGTCAACTTGGGGAATTCTCTGTATTTGAGCGCAAACCCCAGGCCATGATAACACCATGGGAAGTGAAAAAGAAAGAACTTGGCGTAATTAAAGGCAATGAAGAACTCATCCGCAAACAATGGGAAATGTATGAAACTATGGCTTACAACTGGATGTGGACGTGGACGTACTAGAGTGAGCTGATATCGATCTTGAAAATTGGTTATCAAATACTTCTTGAATGTATTGATTCGACCCCTTGTCATAAGTGGGTCGATCCAATACACGAGACATTTATTCCGTGTATTGATAGCAATAGCTAAGTCTTCATAAGGCGCATTTACCTTGTTGTTTCTTCCATGACTCGGCAAATTTATTGTCGGGTCCTGGATATCTGCCCATTTGTGTTGGTGAGTGTTTGCGGAACGATTTGCGGAACAATTACGCAACAAAACTATGTAGATTTTTAGGTATTGCATAGTATTTGCAATCCTTCGGATGGAATGATGAGGTGTGTGAATAGCTTTGTGCAATTTCAAACTTATGATGTCAAGAAATAAGGGGCTGCCATTGCTCTTAGCTACTGGGAGTTAACTTATTGCCTAAGTGGGGGGCTATTGTGTATAACGAGACTATTGGCTGCGAATACTAAAGATGTTATTTATGGCTAATTGAACTGAAATATTGTTTTCTCAAGCCGTGGGTCGAGAGTTCGAATCTCTTCACCCGCTCCAGTAAATTCAGGCCTTCCGGCTTTCTGGCGGAAGGCTTTTTAGCGTCTAGTGGGGCAGTTAGTGGGCAATACATAAAAAAATGAGTAAAACCACTTGGATTTATAGGACTTTTAAGCACTAATTAGAAAGTTTAAAATATTTTTGAGAGCGGTAATAAGAATAAAGATTAATAGAATAATGGGTTGTCGATGGTCTTGGTACATTTAATGATATGAAGGCACCATCTTAGTGGCGATTCTTGTCCAAGTAAAGAGGATATAGACGTTACTCGTAACATTGATGAAGTCGGTAAAATAATGAGTATACCAGTTCTCGATCATATCATTATTGGAGTGGATAAGTTTACTAGCTTAAAGAAAAAGGGAATAATAGAGCAATATCAGTTTTTACATTTATGTATTATTTGGAATAGGCTTTGGTAAAGTGAATTTATTCTTATTTCTGGAGTTTTAGGATCATTTAATAAGTGTGCACTTTATGCTCGCCTAAACGTAGCCAATTATTTGTAGGGGTGCCTTAGGTAATAATACCGGCCATCATATTTTGGCGTAATTTTCATATTGCTTTGTTGGATGGTCACTCAATTAGAAGTAAAATCAAGTTCCATTGCAACTTGATTTATAGTTGCAATCGACGGTAAATTGCTATATAATGGTAGTGTGGTCTAAAACACTTGGCGAGATTGTAAAGGTACAATCTTGCCCTTTTTTATAATCAAAATATCAACAACTAACACCCATACCGCTATTTTCTACAACGAAATCAATCACAGCTAGTTTAGGTATTTTCCACACCCTACCATAATGAAGTGCTTTTATGGCACCGGTATTCAGCAGAGTAGCCTTAGCCGGACCTAGCGGTAGTGGCAAGATATATTCTGCATTACTAGTTGCGAGTGGGATAGCATCTTGGGAAAAGATTGCTGTCATAGACAGTGAAAATGGAAGTGCTGAGCTGTACGCTCATTTAGGCGGATATTCGGTATTAACTATTGAAGCACCATATGACCCTCAAAAATATATTAACGCCATTCACATTGCCGAGCAATCAGGTTTTGAGGTAATTGACACTAAAAAAATACACTAGATTGCGATAAAAACACATCTTGTCGTAACTTGTCGTTTGTTATCATAAAATTGTCACATTTGTATGGTATAATTTAGATAGTAAGTAAATGGGGTGTTGAAATTGAGTTTATCTAAAGAATATCCACTCGATCCTAACGTACATATAAGCTAGAATAAAGTATCGAAGCATTAACATAAGAATAAGTAAAAGGAGTGTTTTATTATGAACAAAGGAATAAAGAAAGCAATTGTCTATTCGTTATTGGTTGGTATGGCGCAGTTTGGCCTAGCAGCTACAGCTACAATAGAAGCAGCGCCACGAGGAGATTGGAAACAACAACAAAATGATCAGCAATGGCAGGAAAATAATCGCCACAAACAGGAAATGCAACGTCGACAAAATGAGAATGCTCAAGATTGGAATGATAGACAATGGCGGGAAAATCAGCAACATGAACGCTATGCTCGGCAGGATAATGAACAGCAATATCAGAGAAATTTAGAAATTCAACGGCATGAGAGAGAAATGGCACGCCGTGACAATGAGAATGCTCAGGATTGGAATGATCGGCAGTGGGTAGAAAACCAACGTCACGACAATACATTGAATGAAATTTTTGCTGGTTTGATTGGTATTGCAATCGGTTCAGCTATCAACTAACATAAAAATTCCTCGTCTGGTATGGACCTGCTGGGTGGGGTATTTTTATGCTTATCTAAAAACAATATATAATTTATGTAAACTTAAGAAAATTTTAAGAATTATACGGTACAATAAAACTAATAGCAGATGCTATTTAAATAGATATAAAACAAGGAGGTTTTGAACTTACTGGTTCATACACAATGTGGATGTGCTGTCTTAGTCGAAGAGGTAAGAGAAAAAGTTTGGTTATGAAAAAATTTTAAAGAGAAAACAATGAATAAGTAAATGAGTCTTCTGTCTCTGGGGAACGGTGTTTTTATATTGTCATGCTGTTGCCACATATTTTGATATAAAATTAAATAACAGATCGATATAGTAATGCTTATTTATTTTTGTCCCGAGCTCCAAGACGATGTCGATCTTTTATATAGATCCTTATATGTGGGTCAGGAGGTATGAACATGTTAATATACACTGTTTACGGGTTAGCTGCAATGGGAGCTGTCACAACAGGATCATTGGTGAGGATGTTTAATCAATTGCCAATTTAACCATATACTTTCTGGTGAATTTACTTAACACCTGAAAAAATACGTAAATAAAAGAATTCATCACCTGCCAAACTGGTAATAATATACCAAAAGGCAGGTGATTTTTGCATTAGTGGAGATATTTAATGTATACTGAACAAATCACCACCCCCAGTAACTGCTGACCTTTTAGACCATCAGTAGTATAATAAGTGCATGAGAAACAGGAAAAACCATTAA
>Ga0209123_1000652_pt1 | contig 41718 bp, 70 predicted proteins | sample BarGraIncu00431A_FD_184500 | JGI IMG/M metagenome (GOLD analysis project Ga0209123, IMG submission 184500) | Arctic peat soil microbial communities from Barrow, Alaska, USA - Barrow Graham LP Incubations 004-31A (SPAdes) (version 2) | ecosystem: Environmental > Terrestrial > Soil > Wetlands >...
ATCTTACTGGAAGCAGTGATCCTTACACCAGTTTCGGTAGTGGTTGTCGAAAGTAGTTTGGCCTGTTCGGTAAGCCAAAGGATATCCGTATCACCCAATCCGGTCAATGCTTTCAGGTTTGCCTGGCTGTCTTCCAGTTCCATGCGCATGTCCATAAACTTTTTCAAGCCCATGGTCAAACCGGTTATAGCAGCAATACCTGCCATGGCCATACCCATATATTTATTGATACCATTGGCAGCTTTACTCCATCCACCTTCAGCACTTCCCAGCTGACTATTCATTTCCCGCTGCGAAACACCCACTTCTTTCGTCACGCGGTTGTATTGTTCCAGTTTTACCTTATGATCTTCGGTACCACGTGTGGCTGCTTTCAGTTCTTTTTGCAACTTTTTTTGGACCGTGATCAGTTCGTCGTAGGATGTTCCGGATAGATTCTTCAGTACTTTTTCGGTTTGTTGCAACTTGGCCCGGTAATCCGCTTCAACAGCCTGGCTTTTCTTCACCTGGTCAGCAGTACGCTTCATTACTTTTTGAAGATCATCCCATTTCTTACCGGTATTTTCACCGGCTGCAGTCATGCGCTTGCTTTCAGCAGTCAGTTCCTCCAGGGATGACTCATATTTCTTGGTGGCAGCAACCATTTGCTCAATACCCTTACCGTAGTCGGATGTTTCTAAATATACGCGGATACCACGTTTAAAATCATTTCCCATTTTTGCCAGTTTTAATTGTACAATACAAAGAAAGCCACAACGCTGTGGCTTTTAAAGGACATTCTTATCTTTCTCATCCCCTTCAGGGGAGGTTGGGAGGGGTAAAACAAAACGCCCTAACTTCACAGTCCGGGCGTTCTTAATTAACCTTAAATCTAACATTTATGAAAAAATCACGAAAACATGTCGTGCAGTACTTCTAATATTTTGCGTAAATCCGTATTCTCCCGGATAATTATTTAGCTTCCTATTAAGCCGTATATTATAATTGGAATCGTTGACGTTTAAATTATCATTATAACTTATCGCCAGGCTTGGAATCCACACCGGAGCCCTCCACCCATCCGTTTCTACAATTTTGCAATAAGCTAATGCTGTTTGTGTTACCGGACGTGTAAAATTATAAACCGCCGTAGCAGGTTCAAAAGTTACAGCCATTACCGGCATGGGTGTGATTTGCGTAATCACGAACGGGTTTTGTAAATAATCGGCATGTTTAGTGCCAACATCGGCAGCTATCGAAGCGGTCAACCCACAAGCGAAAGCAATCAAAAGAAAAATTAATCTTTTCATAAGAATAAAAATTTTGTTGTTAGTAATAGAAAATTATTTGTTTTGAGATTGTAAATTTCGACTTTATTTTTTGGAGAAAAAAGGACAACTTTACTTTATCCCAAAAAGTCCTTTAATCTTTATCCAAATCACCACAAAAGGAATTTTCCGGATAAAGAAATATCCCACACCGGCACCGGCAACTACAAGCATAACTATCCACCACCAGTTGTTTGTAGTGCGTATTTTGGTGGTGAGCGCTTCCTGTGCTAATAATGCTTTTGTTTCGGCCACGCTGTCAACCTTTATATTTAAGCCCTCTTTTACAGCGGCTTTAATATCTTTCACTATGGCTGTTGTGGTAGTAGTTTTTTCCGTTTGTTTTACCGCGTTATCGGTGGACGTTCTATTTGTGAATATCAATTCAGAAGCCAGTGGTGGACGACCGGTAATTGAGTCTACCGGTTTAGTGGTATCATACGTTTTTAGCGATCCTGTGATTTCACCAACCTGTTTGTTCAGCAGATCAACCGTCCGGTCAACTGATTTTGTATCGTTCAGTTTTGTATTATCGGCGGTGGTTGCAGTTGTGTTCTTTACCGTTTCTTTCGATACATCGGTTTTACTCGTGTCGGTCGCCTTTAGTTTTGTTTCCGTTGTTTTCTTCGTCGTAGAGCAGGCGAACAGAAGCACAACTACCAAATAAATAATGTTTTTAGTTTTCATACCCATCCTATTTTATGTGTCATTTGTTCCATTAATATAATTTTCTCAATATTTCGCGGGTCAGCGTACCAGCGTTCATTCCTGACTAACATCAGGAATACCGTTTTAATAAATGTGCGTTTACGTGTTTTCATTGTAGTATATTTTAATTGTCAAAAACCCGTATGGACCAACCCTTATAATATTTCCATTGCGTTGGTTTATTCTTGCATATTTTATAGTATTTCAATAGACGTTCGTATTTGTACAGTTCAATAAACTGAGCCTTTGTCATTAACGGCTTGGCGTTCAACTTTAGAATCGAATCGTTGAGTGATGCTATCACTTCACTTAGTCCGGTTTCATTATTTTCATAATTAACTACAGCTGTTTCATAAGCTGAAACCATATAAGACAGTGTATCACATTTGGCTTTATAATAAGCCGTAGAATCAATTTGCACCACCAATACCTGAGCTTGTTTTGGTGGCTGACAAAACAGAAACAATGGTAAGAATACCAGCATCAATAACTTTTTCATAATGAATTTAATTTTTCGATTAATAAATGATCAATAACTCCGGTAGCAGGTAAACCTACAATGAGTTGAGCGCGACGGATAGCCGGTTTAATACCTTCGTTTACGGCCGAATCAACTATCAGATCAGCAATAGCCTGATCGTTGATCTGATCGCCACCAATCGGGTCCCAAAAGTTGGTTTTATAGAACAAAGTCACGTATATATCCAGCGTGACATTTCCTTTTAAATTTCGCGGAAAGTTCGGTTGCGCCTTCATTTTGTCAACCGTGGCCCAGCCACTCCACTTCGGCCAGTTTACACGGCTAATACCTCTGTAAGTTTCGCCACCGGAATCGTCCGGATCATTGGCATAACCGCCTTCGGTAAGAAGTACCCTTGCAATTGCTGATTTATAATTTGCCATAATATTATTTTTTAGGATCAAAAGGTGTCACTGTCTCTTTTTTAATGCCGATCAATTCCTTGAGCTTTGTGAGTATCTCCGTGCTCATAAGCATATATAGGAATGCAATTATCCGGTTATTCGGCCAGGTGGCATGTGCATTCTTCAACACATTGGTGGCGTAGCCGTAAACTACAATATACGTCAGCCACTTCACCGATATCCTGCCGGCTTCCAGGTCACCCATGCGCGTTGTGGTTTCGTTGGTTATAAATATCAACGAGACAAACAACATCATATGAAAAATCGCCTCGAAAAACTTCCGCATTTTAAATTTTGCCTTATTCACGTGTGCATCAGTAACTATTCCCATCACTATATTGAGCAGGAATACGATATTGAGCACATACAGCACATCGTGCAACGGACTGAACGCACTCACTATGCCGGTAATGGCGAACAAAACAAATGGCTTAATAAAATTAACGAAGGATTCGAACATGATTATAGTTTTTATGGATACATACTTTTTATTTCATCTCGTTTTGAAATCCAAGCTACTCGAGCAGCTTCAATTTCTTCGGGAGTTTTTTCCAAATCTTTATAAATTAGATAAATGCGAAATAGTTCATCCGATTCCATTTGATACGCACGCCGGCGAAGCTCTGCACTTGGAATTGGTGTAACCGGTGCCGGTTCATTCAACTTCATGTTGTAAACTTCGAGCACTGAAGCATTTGGATTTGCTTCACTAAATGCTACCTGAGCCGCTGATAGCGCAACATGACAGGTTTCCCTGTCTGCAATATCTGTGCTCGTGGCTATTCCTGTGATTGCTTTGGAATACGTTAGGATTTGGTTTTGAAAAATGTAGGTTTTCATAAATTAAAATGAGATTTTAATGACATGTAATTTTTATAAATTTCATCGGCTGATAAAGCTCTATTGTGAATATCTGCGATTGCAAAATTTCCATGTAGTGATCCTTCATTTCTATCATCAACTCCTATACTCAACGGCGTATTGCTATAAGTCCACTGTAAATTAAACGGAGCAGCAGAATAACTAAGAAGTATACCATTGTTGTACAGTGCCAATATACCACCATCCATTGTTGCTGTTAAATAATTCCAACTATTGTCAAGTAACCCAGATATTCCATCCGTATGGGTCTGTAAATTAACACCATTAGAAACCCAAGCCGATGGTATTCTACTACCTGCTATTCCGACTGTTAATAGGATTACAGAGTTTATATAACCCACCCCCCATTTACATAAAATATCGTAACGCGATATTTGGTTTGAAGTTTTAAAAAGTGCTGAAAATGTTATTTTGTTTATAACCAACGATTGTAAGTTGCCAAATCTAATTTCGTCGTTAATTCCATCAAATAGTAATGATTTATCATATTCGTTAAAAGAAACTCCATTTAGAAGCATCCCGGTAAAATTATTACCTGATAAATCAAAAATTGAGGTTGATGGCGCCGAATAACAAAATGAATTTGATGAGTCAATAAAAAAAACCATAGAGTCCCTAACCGGCATTAATTCTCCTGAACCATATAAATATCTTCGTCTCATATTATGGTTGAATTGCAAATGCAAGCCTTATCTCATAGCTTGTATCGCTTATTTTTATTATTTTGTAACTTAACTCAGCTGATTTTCCGGCAGGAATGGTAATGGTTGCCGTACCCATATTAATGAATGTGTACGTCACCGCTCCCACGGTCAGGCTGGCAGTGCGCGGAGTGAATACCTGAGCTACTGCCTCTGCATTCAGTATATATACTTCTCTGTCGCAAGTATAATTTGGGATATTGCTAAATATAGTCAGCGCCACGGCTGCTGTGCCACTGTGCACTGTTCTAAAAACAGCATACGCAAAATCCAGCTCAATATCACCGCCTGACGTTGTTATTCTGGTGGATTTTAGAGTATTAAGAAACGTGGTATTTGCTTCCAGTGTGGCTCGCTCAGCTGCCGAAATCCCCAGGTTCGTCCATGCAGGATAAACAAGCGGTTCGGCAATAGGAATGATCCTATACAGCAGTTGTGTACCACCATTGATATATATCTGAATGACCGAATCGAGCACGGTTGCAATTTCGTAATTCCCCACAAACAAAATGCCGGTAAAACCAACGTCCGCACCTTCTACGTTGTAACTGCCGTTTGGTAGATCTACGCGGTTAAGGTCGGAAAGGGAAGTGACTGGAAATGAAATTACGCCGCCGGTGCCTCCACCGCCCGAAGGAGCCAATAACATAAGTTGATCTATTGTAACCCAATACTCCACTCCTGTTTCTGGATGTTCCATCATAAGTCGCCATGTTGAAGTCAACACAGATAGCCAATGAGTAAAATCTTCTGAAAATCGTTTTTGGTCCATATTATAATAAAATTACGGCACCGCCGGAGGTTATCTGTTCTAATGTTGTTGCACCCAATGTTTCAAATTCATCTTCCACTATCAATGGGCTAAAGAATTCGTCTGTATCAATCAATTCTATTTTCAAACTTACAATGCCTGGTTCGCCCTTGGTAGTAGCAAACATATTGGTATCTGTTGTTACATTCACTGCATATTCGTGACCGTGAGCAATCAGTATCACATCCTGACTGTGCAGCATATCCAGTAAAAATAAACGATCGTCGGAGTTTCTGTATGTTGTAGAAGCCTGGTAGATGTTCGTTATTTCCTTCCGTTCCGTTTTATTTACAAAATCCGATATCAGGGCATCATACTTGGCTACTTTTACAGCCTCACCCATTACCGGCATATAATCCATATCTGCCGATAATGCAATTTTTTCCCACGCACCCCAGGAGTTTTTGAATTTCAGAAAGTAATTAGTAGGTTCGCCTTCAGTAATCATTATCGAACAGATATAGCTGGTATCGGTTAAAATATCGAATACCGAAGCCAGCACATTATCCGAAGTAATCAATGCCAGGCGAAGGGCTGCAAAATCCAGACTCTGAAGACTGTCAATGTCATATAACCCGTGTGCATAGGTAGCTACAGTTATATTATTGGCTTTTACGGTAAAACTATGGCCTTTGCCGTAAAAATAAAGCGGAAGCAATTCATCTTCCCTGATGGTTATGGTTGTATTATTCGTTCGCGTAGACAGGAAGAAATTCACGTCATTATTTGCCAGTTTATTCTGGAAAATACTGCCAATTAATTGACGAGTCATTAATTTACTAATCCCTCCGCCATAGACAACCATTTGCCCATCTACAAACCCCGACTCCACATCTTCAGCATCCACCAGCGTCAGACAGTAGCGTTCCACGCCTGCTGTGCTTTTCAAATCAGCAAATAAACTTGTCAGGTTTACTTCTGCATAATCGGAAGCAGTAAAGACAATCCCTTCATAGATAAGTATTGTGTATGCATACACACCTTCAGTCCCGTCGTGTTTATATAGCCTGTATCTCCCCGACATATTCAGCCCGGTGTATAGCCATGCCAAAACAGGATTGCCCGCCATATACAGTTCATTGGTCAATATCGTTATCGTTGGTACCGGCATTAGCTATAGATTTGTTTTGCGTACTTATTATTCATTACAGTCACAGTCACACTGAATAGTTTCAAAAATTCAGCACGATCAGCACTTGGACGGGTGATGAATGCCAAAAAATCGGACATTACATAAAGCGATTGACCTGTAAATACTCTGTATACAACTAAAGCCGCATTCATATCATTGAACTGCGGAGCTGCTACCGGCGTATTTTGGTTTATTTTTAAAATCATGGTTCAAAATTAAAGTTTATAGAAGGCAATAGAAAGGACAGAATTTCGGCTTAGCTCAATTACCTGTCAACATATGGACGAAGGGTTCTAAGGTTAACCTTATGGTTTCCTTTTTTACCTAAAGTTTGTACAATACTTTCAATAAGTACCGGTTGACCTTGCAGTAGTTTAGGATTTTGAATTATCATTTTCTCCAATATTTCCTCAGGTATATCCATTTCTATTTCAATAGGGATATTGCTGTTTAGTCGAAAATTTTTATATGCTGTATAAAAACTATCAACAGCATCTAAACTGGTATTAGGAAAGCCGGTAAAAAGCCGGTAACTTCTATAATACGATAAAGCTACACCTGCAGGATTTACAACGGCAGTTTCAAGCAATGAATTTATATTTATAAATTGGATATTGGTAGATGCTTCAGGTTTACCGTCGATAATAATACCATCAATTTCGATACTGGTATTAGCATGTGTAATCCCATCGATTGTTGCCATTTTTAATTCTGCGTAAAGTCGTTTTCCAACTGTATCCGGTGAATTGAAACCGGCACTAATGGTAATTTCTTTAATGAAATCAAAATCAATAGTTTCGGTTTTAATTTTACTTTCTGTATTTTTAGCTGTCCCATCACCGGTATCAATTGTTTTTATCAGGGTGAATTCTTCTGCACCAGGTTTCACTTTTCCCACTGCAAAATCTGACATATCCATATCCGGAGTTAAGGATAATGTACCTTCGTAATCCCAAAAAGCAACTGTTTTAGTTATTTCGTTAAATATAAATTTACCAACAAGGAATTTTTCTACGGCTGCAATAAATTCCTTGATAGTAACATTTGGAACTAGCTGACTGAATTTTAATTGTCCGGAATAAATGGCATCAGCTACATTGTTCAGGAGTACAATATCGTCAGCATATTCATTAACTCTTTCCTCCAGGGCACGGCTGTCGAATGTATAGCCAAAACTGGTAAAAATAAAATCAATTAAATACCTTACTTTCAGGAATGGCGTCATACCATATCCTAAGCTGATGTCAATATAATTACTATTAACTTTTTGTTGTTGTACATATTCCCCTTGAAAAATATCCAAACCATCACTTCCGTCACCGGAGAAATCCAATAAATGACGATATTGCTCAAAACCATTGAGAACAAACAAACTTTCTACATCTACATCTTCATAAGTACCATCAGCTTTCAACCTGTGAACTAAATTGGTGAATGATTGTGAAGTGGCTACCGGTGCCAGCCTGAATATCTCAGCAGAATCAAAAGTTCCGTATTGCGCCTTTAAGAGATTAATTAAATACTGAACACGTAACCCAATTAAATATGGATCTGTAGTACCGATATACAGCGGATTTTGATACATAGGCCATGCTAATGAAGACATTGCCCTATCAACTACTTTACTATAAAAATCACCCGTTCCCAGGTAAATTGTAGCAGATATCCCATCTTCCTCATTGGCTGTATGAACGCTCAGGTTGCATGGCCGGTTAAATAGTCCATCGCTCACTATCACATCCAAGTCAGTCAACGGCTTATAGTAGTTATCTGTCCGGTCGCTATAGCCTACCAATTTCAAATTATTAGGCGTTCCCGGCAAAGTAATCGGTGCAGTCTGCTCACCGGCATCGGTCAGCATCACATTATTACGCGATAACTCAGCCGCAAAACCGGTTGGAAGGTCAAAATCTATTCCGTTTGAAATTATTCTCATAAACGTTGTCTTTATTCTGGTAAAAAAATGCTATTCATATTCAATACTAAATCCAGACTGTATTCGGCCAGTATATCCGCTAATTCATCCTCATGGCTCCGGATGATATCATTAAACCAGGGCTCGGCCGTTCTGTTACCGGTTCCCATCTTACCCATACTAAGTGCTGCAGTAGTATGAACTTTATCGTACTTATCGGTCCACTTACTTCCGGTAAGTCCTGCATAACCTTTCCCCGCTCCCTGGTGCAGATATACTCCATGTCTGGCAATGGAGAAACCTACCGATCGGGTTTCAAGTTTAAACTGCTTATCAAACCGTAGATTTGTTTTTATCGATTCGCTCAGGCGAGGAAATTCAGTGGATATCTGATCAGTTGCCCGGTGTCCAAACCTGGCATCGGCCGATTGCTTAAGCTCCTGCTCTACTACTTCACTCCATTGTTTCACCCTACTGTTGAATCGTTCTGCAGCTTCCACATCCTTTACCCGTAAAAAAGTACTTGAATCACCACCCACACTTCCAAAGGTTATCCGTGGGCTGAAATTTGCAACCACCACACTTGGAATCTGGACACCACCCGCCCGCGCTATCCGTACCAATTTATTGAATGCATTATTGTTCATTCCTGTCTTCGCATCAACCCAATCAGCTGGTGTCATTTCGGTTAATTCTACCTGTCTCATATATTCCAATAATCAGCTATCACTTTATATTCAATACCATGTTCCAGCCGGAATCCCATAATCACACCATACAGGTTATCACCAATTGGACCGATACTTGACACGGTATAGGTAGCGATCAATAATCCGGTTAAACCGTCGGTGTAGGCTCTACTGTCTTTAATCATCTTAGCCTGGATCTGCAGTGCGTTTTTTTCACAGACTTCCTGAGCAGACAGGATGTCCGCCGGATCATCATTCTTTGCGGGCATGAGTAGCATAAAGAAATATTGCGGTTTCTTGATCAACGCCTCAGCTTCATTGTCTTCGAAAGTACTGTCACGCCCATCAATAGCTACAAGGATTGGGTAATTGATATTCGATAGCTGATTGCTGATACTGGCCAGCGTATCGGAGTTGGGTGCTTTATGAAAACTTTTGGTGACATGATCCTTAAAGAGTTTCATCTGTTGGGTAAGCGTAAGCCCATAGGCCATATGATTGTAGAGTACCATAAATCGGAGGTTTTAATTTATGGATACAAAAAAAGCGCACCGGAGCACGCTTTTAAAGGACAATTCCTGTTTTATGTGTCAGGCAACAGCAATTTAAAGAAGTCTATCAATCTATTAAACGCCTGTTTTTTTTCATAATCAGAATAAACATCTTCAAAATCAGGGTTAAGCGCGATAACCATTTTTATCGCTTCTGCTACCGTAGTAGGAGGTTTGTGTGTATCAGCCATAATCAACCCTCCGTCATATTTATGGAAATTTGATTTAATCCGCATTGAAAATGAACAGATGTCTCACTGCTATCATGACGAACATTTACCTGAGTGGGTTGGTCAATAGATTGTTTTAGTTGTTTATAGATCAAAAGCAGATAAGCCCTGGCGTTTTTCTGATCTAATGTTCCGGATCCGGCTACCGGGGGCACTGGTACATTGGTCGTAATAATTTGTTTTTGTTTCATTTCGATTGATTTGTTTAGCGTTTTATGGTACAGAAAAACGGCTGTACACTTCCCCGTCGCTAAACAAATCAATCCCGAGCATGCTCAAAAAAGAAAGGAAATAATACAGCCGTCAGCCTTTAATATCTGTACGGAAATGGGCATAAAAAAAGCCCTGAAGAACGGGCAATATTTAAATTGCTCGGGGAATTATTTGTTTAGCTGGTGCAAATATCAGAATAGTTTTTGAATTAGCAATACATAAACAAAATTATTTTCAAAAAAAACTATTACCAGGATGCATACAGCGATCCACGTTTACCTTCAGGAATATCACAGTATATGGTGAACTGTTGTGGCTTTTTCATAAAATCAAACCGATTACCATCACTATCTGCAAATTGCATCATCCCAACCGTATAAGTTTCACCTGATTTAATAGTACAATCCTTTAGCATAAATTTATCATTTATCTCCATTACTGCATTTGTATAATCAAATATGTCATTGTTTTTGATTACAAATTGGGTACCGCTGAATCCGACTGTCGCGTTTAGATCAACATAATTCTTTTCACTACTGGAGCAGGAATTTAATAAAATTGCCATTACAGCCAGAAATAAAATTTTTTTCATAACATTAATTTTTAAAAGATTATATATTAATTACAACAACTTCTGTCAACATATACTTTGTTACCATTGCTATTTATATAATAACATCCACCTTGAGTTCCTTTATATAATGTTTTACCACTACCACAACCAGAAGAAGATGAACTACCAGATGAGCCACTAGAAGGCGGATTGTTCGATGGGCAATCGGTACAAATCGGTTCATTTACCTTGCAAGCAATACACACCAGCAAAATTATTGCTGTAAATAAAACTTTTTTCATAACATAAATTTTAAAGTTGATAATAAGGCTTATTTGCGTTTTATATACGTTTTATTTCCATGTGAATTAATATAATATTGACCTCCTCTCGGTCCAGTTTGAATTGTTCTACTACCAGATGAATTACTTTCTGATGTAGAACTACTTTTTGTTGTAGTTATTGTTGTTTTATTATGCTGCCAACAGTAATCACTTCCAAGCTGTGCCATTCTACTACATCTTTTTCCTGCAGCCGTTATCGCTTTACATTGATCTGATTTAATATTTTCTTCCTTTAAAGTATTTGGCTGATCTAGGATATTATTCTCAGTTTTTATATCAACAAAATTAATATCATTTTTAATTGCTGTTAAAATATTGAATAGTTGATTAACTTTAATTTCCATCTCTCTTATTTTAATCGATTGATCTTGAATTACTATTTTACAAGAATCAATCTGCTGTTGCATTTTTTTTGTTTGTGCATTAGATAGTATGTAACTTAAAACAAAAACTAAAAGCATTAATTTTTTCATACATTTTATTTTTAAAGGTTGATACTAAATATTTCCGCACAAAGATATAAAAAATGTTTAAATCATCACGCATTTAGATGTACACAGATGCAAGGAGATGTAAAATGAGGTAAAACCAGGTACAACCATGTAAAATATACCTAATCTTGATACCTAATCTCATTTCAAAGTAAAATACTAAATTACAAACAGTTGAAAATAAATAACTCAATAGTTACCTAATCATGATACCTAATGTTGTGAGGTTAACCTAACGTTAGGTTAACCTCATTCTATTCTTTCTCACTCTCTCCCGATAGCTATCGGGATTGGAGAGGGTTGGGGTGAGGTCAAAAAAAACCGTTCCGAACTTCACAGCCCAGAACGGATATCAACCTTAATTAATCATGTATGAAAAACAAAAAATGAGTATTATTCAGTAGGGGTGTTCTTTTCTTCAGCTTCCAACAAATAATCGAGCGAGTAAAGTATATTGTAGAGCTGATCCTGTTTGTAAAGCCGTTTCTTCTCCGGATCCGCTTTAGCCACATAGTCCAGCAATTTTTGTTGTCCATCGTAAGGGTTACCGGTAGGTTGTCCATCACCGGCATCTGGGAACACCCTTGGAAACTTATCGGCAATATACCGGCAGGATCCTATCCAGTACCATATCATCAACACCACCACTTCAGGGCGGATGCGCTTCATATGTTCCAGGTTCAGGTCTTCCGGGTTAAACGCTTTCTTATCCCTCCGGAACATACAACCCAGCCAGGCATAAATCGCTTCCGGATTATTATCTTTCATCACGTCATAAGTCTGCAGATAAATATACTGATCGTAAATCAAATCTGTCAGGGAATCTTTTGGTGAAAAAAACTTTCTGCCTTTAATTTTCAATTCAGGATAATGATTTACCGTTAACCGGTTATCGAAAAAACACTTTCCATCTTCATCCGGCTTCGTCCACAGATAATCAAATACGGATGAAGCATTGGCCACATCTGCAGCAGTCAGCGCAAAAGTATTTTTACGAATGGATATCCTGAAATATCCCGGGTTCTTCATACGCTTCACGTGGGCACCCAAACAAATAAAAAGCATCTTGATCTTTATTTCCTGTATGGGTATTTCCGTGGCCACCAATTTCGATAAACTTATAAGTTGATCCGTAGTCATCTCATCCATCTTTTCAGGAAGCGGAAATACAAACTTTTCGATATGTAGATTTTTCATTAGCCCTCCATATTGAATATTTTCACTTCAGTAGAATTAAATTCCATAGCCATATTTACTACCTCAATACCAAACTCCACAGCGTATTTATTCAAAAGTTGCTGTATCCGGTTAAAGTAATAAATGGCTTGTTCGGCAAAGAAATTCCCCTCATTTTGAGTATCGGAATAAATTGGCCGGATAAGTGGTTTATACTCTCTCGTGTCCGAACCGCTTCGGTTTGCCTTACTCGCCTGGCTTGTGTGAAGCTCCGCTGTCTTACAAGCCACAAATCGACGGATAGCAGCAATTACCGCTATTTCGGCAGGTGTTTGTAGACTGTCCAGTTTACCCCGTAAAGTTGCATCCAGTGTTTCGCCTATCATTTCATTGATAAAGCGGAGTTCTATCATGCCCATTGACGGGCGAAGGCTTTCAAAGGTCAACCGGCTATAATCGATATCTACCAGCCCTATTTCCTGAAACTGTGTAGCTGTTTGAATATAATTACCACCCCTGAGCGTGTAGAACCGGCTTGCTTTCCATTCCGGAAATAAGTCTGCATTTGTCTCCAGGTATTCCAGTACCTGATCCAAATATTGAAATCCCCGTCTCTCCAGGCTTTCTTCTATCTTCGCTATTTTGGTGTCACTGGCCGGAACATAACCTGTGGCGCCATCCTGCTTGGAAACTGTAAAACCACTGTCACTAAATCTGACGGATAGTTCGGCATTTCCACACCATAAAGCCAACGGTCCTAATGCCAGCCGTGTAAGTGCAAGTAATTTTGTGGCACGTTCGGGAACTGCAACATCTTCCAGTATTTCTACCAGCTCCGTGCCCAGGTAACGTACCAGATACATGTCGCGGGCGGTCTGAAGAAATGGTTCTACCGTTTCAAATGGTATGGCAGTATTTAACTTTACTGTCTTCCGGAGTTGCTCTATTGTTGAAATGATTGCACTCATAGTCTATACTTTTTGATTACCAATTGATTTTACAGCACCGGTGCCCTGGTCCAATGTGGTGAGCATAATATTAGGAATAATGAAATGGATATCCGGATCCCAACCGTTTATTGCTTTCACCAGGTAAAGCGGTGCAACCAACAAATCACGGATAGGTTTCATCATGGCTTGCTTAATGATAAACAATTCCCGGGCTTCAGTTCCGTTTATCGATTTACCTTTCCCCGGAGTTGCTCCCACAATGGATGGGTGTACGCCCATGGCATTACTCATAATATTGGTTACTTCCTCGCTGTCGTCAATATATTCACCACCTTTGAAAAAACTTTCAATAGGCTTAATAATGATATCATTGATTTCATAGCCTTTCACTTTATCGTACTCGAAGTGTGACACAAATGATTTACCGGCATTTTCTTCTCCGGCAAGGAAACCATTCATATCAGTCAAGAACTTCGTTCTCCGGAGTTTCTGAGCTTCCATTTCGGTAATTCCTTCCTGTTTAAATAACTTTGGCCAAAAAGTAATATTGATCTTCACATCATACTTCAGTACCATTTGATTTTTAAGCAGTGCTTTTTTAAATGCCGGGATAGCACAGGCAAAATCATACCAGTCGGTAAATATGGACCACCAGTAAGGTTTTCCGTTATAATATCTGCCCGGCGTTGGTAACATCAGCTGGAGCATAAACCGCTTATCTTTTGATATTACTTTTTTCTTTGCCAATGGATCCAATTCAATTCCTAATCTACGTTTCAGATCCAGTATGGCAATACGTCTGTCCAGGAGCGGAGTCAGAGCAATTGTTTCTGCCGAAGCATTTACCCAGTCCAGGCAGAATCCGTGAAATTCAATTTTGCCGGTAATTAAGTTTACCAGTGACACACGGCTATTAATCGATTCGCAGGGCTGTAGCGAATAAATTTTATTACTGCCGGCTTCCAGAATAAGTTCTACATAGCCTTCGTAGAATACCGTTAAGTCATTCGACCATTCCTGTTGTGAATTTATATAATTATTATCTTCAAGAAATTTGAATATATCAGGTTGCTCACTGGCTAATTGTTCCTCCAGTTTTATTTCCCTGGTTGTGGGATCCTTTACTTTCTTCACTACCATAATCCCATCACCGTATGCCATTTTAGAGTTAAACTCTATATTTGAGCCTACGGTTGTTTGGGCATAAACTTTCTCCATTACTTCAATGGGGAGTTTGTTATTCTGGCCACGGCGAACAAACTTAACCGGTGCCTTCACTCCTTTGAACTCAAAGTCCTGCGTTGGAGTATTGGTGTCACCGACCATATCCTTGCTATCCGTCATTACTACCATGGCCTTACCACCTGCCAGGAATGCACTTGCACCAAAATCAAATACTTCAGTAACAACTTTTTGTTTATTTGCCATTATAAATAGACTTTACATTCATTAAACCTTATAATCAATACTTTCCGAAAAGAATGAGGAATTTTATTTCCTTCAGTCATTATGTTTACCGTCGAACCTTTAGAGTGAATACTGGTCAGCGTAGCATTCTTATAAGTTTCAAGTTCACCGCTCAGCTTTGCATACCGGAATGAAAATGGCTTCGGTTTTCCTGTCCGGTCCTTCTCCTCCATAATTTTCCAAATCTTCGATATGTGTATCCGCTTTCCCATTCCTTTCCAAATTCGATAAGCAAAGATACTTTTAGCAGATAGTGGGATAAAGGACAAAAAAAATACTCCAGCCTGTAAGGATGGAGTACCAATAGTCTAAATTTTATATTTTCAACTCTACCCCTTGTGGGTGTTTTCCGTCTTTTTGCTACTTTTTGACGGCGACAAAAAGTAGTCCGGACGCACCAAAGCACCCCTATTTAGGTGCTCACAGTGGATATGCTGACGTTTAAAGCATTAAGTCAACCGATGCAAACATTAAATCTAAAGTCGTTTGTACGGGCTTTATTTCCATTAGTTTAATAATTTCGGGTTTTATCTCCTCAATTATAGTATCAATTTTTGAAAGATCTGTTTCCCGGATATAAGGAATTAAATAAATAGGGTGAATCTTAACGCTCCACCTGTGCCACTCTTCCATTCTTAAACTATCCATGTGAGAAATACAACCTTTCAACCCATTCAGACACAGATTAATAATTGTCATTTGGCAACATTGCAAGTCAATATCAGCGCCCCAAAATTCTAAATTTCGGTTAACCTTTGCAGCACTCAGGAACATACGCCCACTACCACAACAGCAGTCTGAAACGGTTTCACCGTCATTTGTCGGGTTCGTAATCTTTGCCATAAAATCACAAAGCGACTCAGGCGTAAAAAACTGACCGCGTCTTTCATTGCTCAATATCTCCATAAAATAATCACCCAGACAATCTTTTAAACCGCTTCCCTTATTATCCATGTCAATGGTCATACAGGCGAATGCATAAGAAAAAGCCAACATTTCATCTTTGGAATAATGTTTTGCAAGTTTCAAATATTCATCCTCTTTTGTCTGCATGGATAAAGCACACACGGCAAAAGTAAGAAAGTCACAAAATGCCTTGCTACGTCCTACCCTTCGCCCTGCCTGCTCTATGTGTTTTTGAAAATTCATGCTACTTCTAAATGTAAACCGTTCAACAAAGTAAGTAAGGCAGGATTTTTAATTTGTAAGTCGGTCAGCATTTCAGTTGCTTTGCTCTTAGTAATTATAATTTCATTTTTATGAATTTCAACTTTTACCATGTCTCCCACTTCGAAACCAAACTTTTTTAAATAATCTCCTTTTAGGTTGATGCCTTGTGTGTATCGCTTTCCCTGTGCCATCCTGCACACGGTTAATATTTTTTCTATCATGCTGCTGTATTCCTTTCTATTACCTGAAGTTCAGAGAACACAAAACATAAAGGATAAAAATCTGATTCTTTTTCGTCTCCCTCTGTGAAAGTTAATTCATCTTTTTTATCCAACTTTTTAGGAGACCCCCACAATAACAAAGCGTGTTCCCCTTTTATTATGCTTTTTCCTGCTTCGTTCCATTGCTTCAATGTCTTTAGGTTCTTATGTCCTTGCTCTGCGTAGAAATCAACTAAACCCTCATTAATAGTATTATAAACTGCAAGTTTAACAAGCTCTTTAATAGGTTTAGAAATCTCTTTCAATTCGTTACGTTTTGCCCTGATGGCTTCCAGTTGCTTTTCAGTTGGTTTCTTTTTGCTGAAAAATTTACGTTTTTCTTTGTTTTCTGATATTGTTTTCATATTTTTGTATCGCTTTATAAAATTAATTGTTTACAGACGCAATTATTTTTAATACCTGCAAGTTTCCGCTTGCAGGTATTTTTGTTTTATGCTGCAAAAGTTTTTATCAACTCCCGTTCTACCTCGTTAATCGCTTCATCAAATTCCTCTTTCCAAAATTCAATTAACTTGCCTATTGTCTTAGGGCTTGCGCTCTTAAACTCTTCACCGTGTGCATCCGTAACCATTGCCGAAGCGTTATCTTCGTCGTGTTTAATGGCGAAGCGGTCCAACGATGTACGTTTTTCGCTTAACTTAGTATGCTTCTCCTGGAGAAGATATACTATTGTTGCCCGGCTTTTCAGTTCCTGTAGTGTTGGCTGTTTCTTTTCCTTGATAATTTCTTTTACTTTTTCCGTTGGTTCAACTTTTTCCGCTGTTGGTTTAACTTCTGTTTTTTCTGCAATTGCCAAAGTCGGTTTAACGATGGTCATGGTTGGAGTTGTTTGCTCTAATTTTTGAGTTGTTGCATTTGTTTTCATTTTGCTTTATAAATTAAATTGTTAATTATATGCGTGGTTGAAATCCTTGTTTCTCCCTTTCGCTCTGCTAAATTACTACAATTTAGCGACATACGCAAATTTAATCTAATGATATACAGCTGTTTAAGTTATGCAAATCAACATATCACTATGAATTGAATGTAATTTATATGCTTATTTATTGGCTAATCTCACAAAAAAAACTTTTAATCTTGGCAGCTATTTTTTGAAATATCATTTCAAGAATCAAATTAGAATAAGTCTGATTTTCTTGAAGTGTTAAACTAATTTAATAAAACAAGGTACTCCATTAGATTTTATTCAAAATCTAATATAAAATTCTGATTCTCAAATTTCTTAAGGGGTGTATGAGGGGAATTTTTTCCACTCTGTGTACGTACGTACCACGCAACGCCCTAAAAAGAAGTTGCGCCTGCATATTCTTTTTTACTGCAATATGCTGGTATGTTAATTTACCCCCCCTAAAACGCATCGCCCGCGCGCGGGTGTCCGATTCAAATAAAGAAGGCTGACAGATACTGCCAGCCTTGAATAATAGATAGGTTGTTGTTAGTTTGAACCTACGAATATAACCCCACCCAATGAAGTGTTTGGTTCAGTGTAGAAGAAGTTGACACCTATAAAGAGGGTGTCCCAGGCATCGGTTACGTGTGTCTTAGTTTCATCCGGATTGTCAGGCGTATCAGCTAAAGCTTCAGGAGTCTTGTCTTTCTCAAATCCATTCTTTCCCTGGCGTACACCTGTTTGTTCCATGGCTATCTTGAGTAACTCATTGTTCATTGCATTGAACGTTGGATAGAGCAGATCTGTATCACCCTTGAGTGCACGGTCAATCTGTACGTGCTTCCAGTCATGACGTGGAGCCTGACCAATATACACATCAGTTACATTGCAACGGTTCTTGGTTAGTATATTGATAATAGTATCAGCGTAACTTTCAGCACTGGTACCCGTCTCCCAGGTAAAGGTATGATCATAGTAAAATATAACATCCTTATGCATCATTGGTGCATAGTAATCACATACTGCCTGAATAACATCCTGTAACTTACCTGGTGTCTTTACATAAAAAGTCTTTAGTGTTTTAAACTCATTGGTATCAGGGTCAACCTGACCTACACATGCTGTAGATATAGCTGCATTACTATCACATGCCAGGTGAAGTGGTCGCTTCCAGTCCAGATCTGAATCAGCATTACAACCGGCAGCACTTAGTTTCTTCCAGTTAGTACCAAACTGTTTAAGATTATCCTTATCATCAGGAATATAGAAGTGATTATCATTCAATGCAGAATAGAACCCATTGGGAACCCGGAACAATCGTTCATTCATAAAGGCAGTACGCCATATCAATGACGGACTATCCCTATACATTTGCCAAATGAAATCTTTACCTACTACCTCAAGGTTATCAAATATATCATACTCACCATAGAATACAGTGTATTCGTATTCTTTCCCCGGCATTGGTTTCTTTGGCTTCTGATATCGCCTTGCCAGTGCTAAGTCAGCACGTAATTCTTTGATTACTCTTCGGGTATAATCATTTTGCTCAGGTCGTAATTCAAATTCAATTATCTGCCGATACAGGTTACGAATGAAATTGATATGTTGATCATCCATTTCTTCCTTCTTATCCAATATCCATTTACCCATCTTGGATGTAGGCATATCCGTAGAATATAAAACGCTGTGATGCCAGGGACAGTTACCAAAGTACTGCCGGTTTCCTCGATTAGCCGGATTAACTTCTGATTTTATTTTGTTATAGTCCAGAAACTTTGCTTCAGGGCCAATCAACCAGTCGAGCGACATGGAGTTTGCGGACATGCCATTATTGAATGAAAGTACCACCATGATCGTTCCATTCCAGAAATGGAAACAGTTTGACCAGGCGTCACGTAATGGCATACGCTTTGGGAGTTTGAAGTTTTTGTCTGCAGGCGCACGGCGACCAACAAAGTAATGGATTCCCTCAACATATCCCCAGCTGTACAATGCGTGACAAATAGCAGGTAACGTATTTCCCCAGGCTTTGGCATAAGTAGGAGATATCAGGGCACCGGTAGAACCCGGCATGGCCCAAACATTTCGGAGAATAAAGCGGGCATCAATACCCTCAGATTTTCCTGTACCACGAGCTGCTACAATATATTCATCATGCGCTGAAATGGCCATAGCATTGCGCTGGGCTTTATTGAAGAACTTTTTTACAGGTTCTTCAAACTTATGTAGCAGCTCAGCTGTAGGTTGAGTATATTCCATTACTTCTCAATTACAGCCTCTTCAGCAATTTTATACATATTTCCTTTGAACATAGACCGAAAGATCTGACGTTCATATTCAAGGTTATCAATCTTCTCCAGTCCGTCAAGAACGGTTACATCATCAGTGGGCTCGAATCCGGGAGGAATCATTTGCGAATAATCCATATCATCATCTTCTTTATCTGCGCGGGTATATTTTCCAATTTTATCCAGACAAGCTGCCATACCTTTGGCGTCTCGGTCAGTTTTCGCAATTTCAAAACCTTCTTTAGCTCCTTCAATAATCATAAACCGGATCCATGATTTCGCTGGTAGTTGAACGGATCCTATAATTTTATTAAGACCGGAAATATCATTATAAGCCTGCGACTTAGAAATAGTATCGCACTCACCTCCACAACCATTCAGCAGAAAGGTTACTAAATTAGCATCTGGCATGAGAGGTGTTTTCAATTTCTGACTCACACAAAGCATGAGTCGCTTTTTGATTTCCATTTCCCGTGGAGTCAAAAAATTCTCAGCATCTTTTTCATCTTGGAACAAATGCTTTTCAATTTTCTCATATACTGATATTTCCTGCTTTGCCATAAATTTTACATTAATTGTTCGCGAAGATATTTGTCAGCTATAGGCTCAGCTGCAGGGCTGCCATGTTTGGCCAACTTGATCACTGTTTTTCTTAGTTCGAATTTTGTCTGTAGTCTGCCTTTCTGGAATGCCAGGAATATATCTGAGCTTTCATGATTTTTACAGATCTCCTCGAATGAATTTCTATCATCCGGATTAAGTCCCAGCAACATGGCTATTTCTTTTGCAGTCATTAAAGCAGCTGCGAATTCTTCTATCTGTTGTATTTGGTCATTCGTCAAGTTCATAAGGAATTGATTGCTCATAAATTTCATCAAACATTTTTTCAAAATAATCGAAATGTTTCCCTCCAGTAAAATAAAACCCGGCTTCATATCGGCGGACCTGGTTCATGTTTGCACTCCCTACAATTCCAAAGCTATGCGCGATGCTTCGTACGAGAATGATTTTAGCATGATTGCTATCTAACCGGATACATGGAGTAATATTGGAAGCAAACAGCAGCATATCCAGCTTATGACGTTTTACTGTCATATCGAATAATAATGACAGTTTGGAAATAGATCCATCTTCTATCAGGAAGAATAATGGACGCAAACTATCTTCCGAAATACTGAAGGTTGCTACTTTCACTTCTGCAGTACCAATTTGCTGCAACAAAATGGGCAATACGTCGTGTATTGCCCATTCTCCTTTGTGTATAAAAGGTTCAATTGTTTCCGGTAGCAATGCACCTGGAAACAACTGATCAAACTGTTGTTTCGTCATCCTTTGGTTTTTCTCCTTCAGGCTGAAGCTTTGCTTCCAGTTCTGCCAGTTCAGCAGTATAAACTTCAATACGTTTTACGGCATTGGCTTTGACGACTTCCCTTTCGGAACTATCAGCAGTAGCCTGAGAACGTACGAGGTTTTCTTTCAACCGTTCAATTCTGCGAACAATTTGCGCACCGGCAACTAATACATTTTCGGAATAAGCAGGTTTTTCCAAAACCGGTTCTACAGTTTTACCTTCGCTCCATTCGTCAATCGTATCCCAGGCAGCGCGACGTTCATCATCCAACTTAACCAGTTTTTTTACTAAACTTTCGCGGGTTTTGATATGCAATTTTTCAACCGAAATATCAGCATGGAAACTGGCCATCTCCGGAGTGATCACTTTCACCCGGTCGTACAGTTTTTTGATATCTTCCGGAAGATTGTCGTAAGCAACAATAGAAAGGCCTCTGCGTTCCTTTAATGCAGTCAGTTCAGCTTCTTTTTCTTCCAATAATGTTTCAGCTTCAGATAAAGCATCAACATGATCTTCTATTTCAGATTCTAATTCTTCTACATTGTCAGTCAAGTCACTGTTTTCTTCATCAACCTCCGATTTCTCAGCAGTCAATGCTTCGATAGTAGCTTTTAATTCAGCAATCTCATTTTCTTTTGCTGCAATTTCGTCCACACCGGCTACAGGTGATCCTGTAATTACCAATGTCATATCTTTGAACTGATCCGGGCTGATTTTGATCTTCATCTCAATGGCTGCAACCTTATTAGTCAACATACAAAGAGCCTGGTCAAATTGCCCGGCTTCCGATTGATTATCTTTGAAATACTGAAGGTATTTTTTTTTGATATCATCCGAAGCTGCTGTTTCAAAGATAGCTAACCCATCAGCGAATGAACGCTTAGGGTTAGCTAACCATGTTTGAATTGTTTTTAGCATATTGTTTAGATTATACTAACAATGCATCAATATCAATGGGAGTTCCCAGGTAAATAACCGGAGCCAAAGAATCAGCACTGTAAGTAAATTTATAACCACGACGATCTGCACGAGCCATACCACCTTCATAATCGGGTTTGATATAACATGGTAAACCAGGTTGACCAACCAAAATCTGAGGACCGTCCATTTCTTCAGCAACAAGATAACCCGGTACGTTATTTACCTGACGAGCAAATGCTGCAAATTCTTTTTTGCTACCGGCGCGGAAGAACTCTCCCGACTGGGCAAAACTTTGACCTTCAATTTCGCCCTGATTAGCAGAGGTGAATTTTACGGTTTTATCGGTACACACAATAACTTTAGGTGTATCACCTACAGTTTTAAAAACAAAAGCACCAACTGCAGTAACAAAGTCTGCATCAACTGAAGCATCAGTAATGGCAACGAGTTCCGGAGCAGCGCTAACCGAAGAAGCAGGAATAAACAATAAGCGTGATTTGTATCCGCCCATATTGTCCTGTCCGCCATCCCAGGTTAAGGGATCTAAATTTACTTTCATATATAAAAGTTTTAAAAAGTTACACTGATAAATGATTTAAAGAAAAACCGATTACCGAAGTAACCGGCTTATTCTTTATTTTGATTAATAATCTCCAGACAAATCAATACGAGTATTCACTTGCTCGTTGGTCTTGAAAATCTTTTTGTGTACGTCACGGATACGAACACCATACGCTGCTTCCAGCCAGAACTGAACCACGTTAGGATCACGGTCGATATTACGAACCTGAACAAATTTCTCAGATTTTGAAGTATTGAACCCTAAATCCATATTCCCAACTTTTTGCAGAACCACTTTCGATCCTGATCCAAGAACTTCATCCGTTGCAATTTCCAATGCAGGGCAGAATGAATCTTCGCGCAAGGCTTCCAATACCTGAACCATGGTTGGCATTTGGAAAGCGTTCACTTTATTGCGATAAGCATCACGTACATTTTTCAATGCCGACAATGTGATCAACAATTGTGGGTTTCCACCGATAGTCGATTTCAATAAAGGATTAGCCGTACCAATGAATTCAACCAGGTTATCATAAGGAGCTGTATCTGTACCCAAATTCAATGGGTCAAGCGTAAAGGCACCGGTTACTTCGAGGTTACCCTGTCCGGCTGCAATATGACCTGCAGTTACCAATAAGTCCAATGCAGGGAAAAATCCTGTCATGGAAGTCATAGGAGTTAACACAGCATTATCGCGTTCGGCATGAAACATAGCAAAAGCCACATCTTCGGAGTGCGATTTTACAATACTCATCAAAATCAATTGTTCCAATGGGTGAACTTTCGATTTCAGATCAAGTTTAGTACCGGCGATTACCAGGGCTTTGTTTTCCTTGTAATTCGTGATATTGTCCAATACCTCGTAAACAACCAATTCAGGTTTCAACGAAGTTTCAAAAAATTTAGCGATTTCAGCCTGGGCTGCAAATGCGGTACCTGGAGCATAAGGAATAGTTCCTCCTGCTTTACGACGCATGTTAATCAAAACATCTTCGTTTTCAACTTCCTGAATATTCAACTTCAACTTTGCAGCTGCAGTCTCCAATGCCAGGAAAGGCAAGGTACGCAAAATCGGATCGTAAGTTATTGCAGCTTCTGACAAGCCGGCAACGGTAATTACTTTTGCCATTGTTATTTATTTATTGGGTTTAAATTAATCCGTTCTTTTTCATTTCGGCAACAATAGCCAAAGTATTACCTTTGTTCTTGTTTGCAAATTCCACCAATGTATCTGAGGTAGCAGCACTTGCTTCAGCTACAGGAATTGTCACAACGCTTTCGGCTCCGGGAAGCTTCGACAATGCAGCATTTTCAGTTTTCAAAGTGTCACGTTCTACTATCATAGCATCGCGTTCAGATGTCAACGTCAAAGCTTCAGTTGTCATAGTGGCAATTGTAGCTTCAAGTTCGGTCACACGTTCAGCACTGGCACCTTCACCGGCTGGCTCGTCATTGGAAATAGCGTCCTCAATAACTTCGGGCGTTACATCCTCGGCTTTTAAATCTTCGTTTTTTGCAACGATCGATTCTACTACCTTGTCAAAATTGGCTGCTTTAGCAACGAGCGCATCGTACTTAGCAGATGATAAGATTTTAGTCATGGATTATGAATTAAAATAGTTAAGAAAATTTTCAAATGTATCTATGCCATCAATCAGGCCGAGTTCCAATGCTTTTTCAGCAAAATATATCTTACCGCTTCCCCATACTTTCCGGTCTGCTGTCAATTGATCAGCACGGTTGCTTTCAATTGTCGAAAGAAAGTATTCGTTGAATACATCCAGACTGGCTCTTAATGCTTCAGGTTTTCCAGCAATGGCATCGCGGAACTCTTTATTTTTATCCGTGGAAGCGGTTGCATATATTTCTATGATATTCACACCCATTTGTTCCAGTTGTTTGGAAAAATCGATTATGGTACCATAGCAGCCCAAACTACCAATTTCAGCAAGGGTACTGTTTGCACAAATAAAATCACAGCCGCTGGCAATGCCATAAGCAGCTGAACAAGCCATATCATCAATAAAGGCACCTACCGGCTTATTCTTCTGACTGATGGTTTCATTCATCAATCGCATGGCATAACCTTCGCCACCACCACTCCCAATGACCAATACTACCGAACTGATATTTTCAGAAGCATAGCATTGTTTCAATAGATCCGATTTGGTTTTCATACCTGCAGGACCACACTCCTGGTCAAACTTGGTAATAGCACCCGAAATATTAATAATGGCAATAGAACCTACCGGAACATTGTCAACCGATACACGGCGATCATTACCGCTGTCAGCTGCAACCTGAATAGAATTGCGATCATTTAATGCCGGTAATGCTAATGGCATTGCCATACGCTCACCTTTAATGTAGTTCGCAATCAATGGAAGATAGTTTACGGCGTAAGCCTCATCTATCATCCAAATACCAGTCAATATGTTGTGTAAGTAGAGCATAAGCAGTTGGTTTGATATTAAAAAAGCAGTATTCCTGCAAATTGAATTGCAAGAATACTGCTTATATTAAAGTATTTAAAGGACTATTATTCCACTAATTCAAGCTCAGGGTGCTTCATTATCCCTGAAATGGTAAGTTTGGTACCGGAATAACCATTTGCCTTGCTTGGGTTCACATTTTCTATTTTTACTGTTAACGGGTTTTCTTTATCACCGGCCACCAGTGAATCACCATTGGCAGTTATATACTTCAGTAAAATCTTATGATAACCTATAACAAGCAATTCACCATATTCTACTAAACTAAACCGTGAACAATAAATTATTCCGGCCACAGTGTAAGGTGTCAATACGGATTCATTACCCGGAGTCACCGTGATTTCAATTTTTCCCGGAGTTGCCGGAATTTCTTTCCACGGTTTATCTACCTGAAGCGAAACAATTATTTTCGATCCGATAACCGCGCAACTTTTTACATTTTCGACTAAACAATATTCAGCCGATACAATTCCACCAATATTATCCATAATTGTATTGATTTTTTTAATTAATTATTTTAAAATTAAACACTTCGCCATTTATACGCCACCTTTACCTCCAATATTGGACAAAACACCGAACTTGGTGCACAAAATAAAATCAAACTTTAACATTTTTTTTTCGCTTATATTTACGTCTGATTCGCTTCCTGGAATTCTCCCGCCAACGATAAAAATTCTTCAATAATGCATCGCTGGTGATGCTTTCAATCCGGTACCGGCAAATAAAGAAATTTACCGTGATATCATAGTTCTGATCTTCATCATGTTTCTTGGTCAGGAGCAACTGGTGAAGTTCATCCCAAAACATAAGTTCTATTCGTTTTTGAATAATCAAACACGATTTTTCCGACAGAAAATTATAACAGGCCGGATTCTTACGGCAACCTTCCTCTTCGCCTCCTCGCCGGTTAGGTATTACTATTTCCAGATTACCGGTGTCCAGGTAATAATTGATAGGTCGTTTCTGCAGTAAGTCGTAAATGATAATGTATAGATCTGTTTTGATTGGGAACTGAACCGGTTCGGTAAAGTCTTCGCCCCATTTGCCAATGCAGTATTCTGCCAGGTGCGGTTTAATTGTGATTTTCGTCGTATTCATATTTTTAAGGGTTGTATGATTTTAATATGGAATATTCTTTCACCAGGAATGCCATCTTTGCTTTCCGGTACCGAAACATATTTTTGTCTATTTCATAATATATCTAATTTTTGAAAAATAAATTACTGATATATAGTATTTTGATATAGAATTCAAGTTATAAAAAAAGAATGATTCAACCAAATAATAAGATATAAAAATGCAAGGGGGAGATGGGGTAAATTCCGGTAAAAAATCGTGCTGGAGTACTGATTTATTAATAAAAAATGTCAATTGTTTAAAAATCAATAAGTTAAAACAGTTCAAAAATGAGTATAAAGCAGTACTTTATTTTTTTTTAAAGTTCTTTTTCAATTTTCGAACTTAAACGGACTGGAAGAACTGAAAAGACCTGACTCCGTGCTATTATAAAACACTAATAATTAACGTTTTAGTTTTCAAAATATAACTAAAGTTCAAAAGCACGATTTTTTCTACTTTTTTTATATTATAACTTTCAAAAAAGAAAATATTAAAAAAGAGAATATTAGTATATGTTAGCGTCAGAACGGTTCCCGGAGTTTATAGCTTTCGGCCTTTTCCTTCCGGAATTTTGGGTTTTTGGTTTCGAACTTCCGAACGTTTAACATACAGGTTTTGCACAGTTCTTTTGTCCATTTTTATTCATTCATAAAATGAGGGGGTGTGGGGGAATTCGAAGAATCGAAAGAGAATAATAATTACAACCGTCTACATAAACGATCGTATAAACAAAAGCAGCTGAGCAATAGCCCAGCTGCTGAATTAGTTTTGTCTCTGATTATTCTGATATTTCTATCTGTGAATCATCGACCCAGAATGATGCTTCAACCGCAATACCTGGTGTTTTTTTGGGAGTTACTTGATACGAAGGATTACCGTAAAGATATTCTACATATCCTGTAATGACTCCTGAGTTACCGGATACTTTGTCTGTTCCGGTTTTTCCTAAATTTTTGTTTTTATCCATATTCGTTATTGAGTTTTAATTAAGCCCGCTCAAAGCTGTTTATTCTTTTTCTTCCTCTTCGTCGTCGTATTTAATTACTGCTTCTATATCAGTTGTAGTAACCGACCAAATTTCATAATCGGTCAAAGAACCTTTCATTCCGGCAATGATACCGTCCAGTGCTCCCTGTATGTCATCTGCCTGTACCATCATGGTTGCAGCCATTTTCTTTTCAACTCCTTTTTCTTCGTCAAACATAATGAAGTTTACTTTTCCTCTAAACCATTTGCTGCCATTGTCATTGAAAAACATTTCGCTGATGCGCGCCCTGGTTGCTTTGGCCACAGTGAACTCACCTTGGATATAAGGTGTCATTTGTTCGGTAATGCGTGCTTCAGCTTCGGTAAAGCTAAGCGCGTCGATAAGGTAGTTTTCTCTTACTTTTACGATTATGCCTTCTTCGGCCATCTTTTCGTAAGCGATTGTTGTTTGGAACCAATTGTGTTTCATAATGTAATTTGTTTTTTTATGTTAATACTAAGTTTTTATATTTGTCCCTGATAATAGGGTTCACACATGAATTCGAAATTTGATTGAAGTTTCTTTGCGCCGATCACCACCAGAACTCCGGAAGCGGCCAGCCGGTAAAGTTGGTGAGTAATCATCTGCGAACTGGCCAGGTTGTAAAGTGAAGCTGCAACAAAGTAGCAACCGGCTAAATCGAAGTCTTCAGGCGATCCTTTCATAATTTTTGAAGCATCTCCCGGTGTATTGGCCAATCCCTTTTTTACAAGCACACGCTTTACCATTGCCTGGCGTTCGGAGTCGTCAGTACTGATACACACGATTATTTTATTTTGTTTCATGGTTTTATCCTAAAATTTTATGAATAGTTTCAGGATCATTCTTCCATTCAGTAATCCAGCAATGAGAACAAATATCATGATCATCATCAACCCAAAAACAATTACCATGTCCGGGATGATAACATGCATTATTATCCGTACATCCACATATTTTACAAACACCATATTCCCCAATGAATTTTACAGGTTTCGTATTTCCAGCTACATAGAGTGGATGTTTTGGACTACCATCATTATTTTGTACCAGGCACTGTCCATCCGTGAACAACTTAATTACTTCCTTCGACCTTTTTTTTGCTTCCTTGAATGATCCCCATGCAAATATTACCTGGTTACATTTAGTGCCTATATCTGATAACCATTTATCATTATCACCCAATGGATCCTTACATGTTTTTAAATCTGCGGGATAAGCACTTACCCATGCAAACAAATTAAGCATGTAAACCGATCCATACCCCCAATCATTAGCAAATTGGATAACCCTGCGGATAGTAGGGTCATTCTTTGATTCGTTGGCCGTACTTGGGTTTAATCCTATAAACATGAGTGATGGTTTACTTTCATCCCAGTTACGCCAAAGTACATACCGGTATTTTCGGCAATCACTAAATATGGCACCATCCTCATTATGTTTAAATAAATCAAGTTGTTTCATACGATTATTTTATTTTGTTTCATGGCTTTATTTTACTTCCTTTACTTCGTCTGCAGGATACCGGTTTTCATTTTCGTTACAATCAACGAATTGTTGCTTATGAATTATGACCAGGGATTTCATGGTTATGATCTTACCGGTTTCTTTGACCACAAATTCTTTTTTATAGATAAATTCCATGTTTACTCCTTTACTTCAATTGCTTCCAACCAATATCCTTCAGTTACAAATACAGTATCATTCTTTCTGGAACTGGTTGGTCTGAACATACCGGTATACGAAGAAGAATAATCTATTGGCTTACATTTACCACCGGTGGCATAATAGTCAGCCGATATTTTTTTATGCAGGTCAGGGAATTCATTCAGTTGAGACTCAGTAATGATTTTATTTTCAAAAACTGCAAAAGCTTCCCTGAGCATAGTGTCAAGTTTATTCTTGTGAGCTGTGTTATACTGTTCCCGGATAAAGAATTTTCTTTGTACAGACTCCTGCAGTTTTAATTTTGTAAGTTCAAACTGACTTCTATTAATAGCAAAGCACATAAGCATATATTTGCCTGGAAAGCCTAATTGACGTTGTCTGGTTGCATCTTCACAAACATCTTTGCTGGCAATGCCAAAACTTATTACACCTCCCTGACTGACTGTATAGTTGTCATAGAGTGTATTACTCATTAAAATACCTTGGTTGTTATCATCAACCATTTTATCCATTACGGATAAATATGATACTTCTTTCATGGCTAGTTCAGTTTTAGTGTTATCGTTTCCCCAAAATCGCAATACTGACCTTTATGCACACATTTTTCATTGTCAATACTAATAGCTTCATAAGCTGTGCAATGGGTTCCGCAGTCTGCTTTTTCGTAGCATTCACCGGTATCTTTACAATACACGTATTCTTCTTCAGATTCAGGAACCGGAATTGCTTCAATGACTTCAATTGAAGTAAGACCATCTTCTTTCATTATCTCCTGAAAATGTGATTCCGGATAGCAATTCTCTGCATCCTCGTTTTGAAAATAAATTTTTTCCATAATATTTTGAAATTTAAATGGTTGATATTATTGTTTTAAAAATGCCTGTAAAGTTTCAACTTCCATTTCGAGTTGAAAATATGCGTCCTGTTGTTTCTCTGTGGCTTCGCCACTTTCTTGAATATCTCTGATTTTATCAAACTTTTTTTGAAGTTTTGGTAATTCAGATTTTAGCAATGCTTGTAAAACTTTGACTTCGTCTTGTTGAAGTCCAAGTACCTGATAAGTACTGTGGTTAATGTTGTCGATAGTCCATTTCATCTTGCGAATTTTTATAAATTAATAAATCATTAGTTCTGTCACGTCATTACTTCCGAACTGGACATCTGGATATGTTTGCGTTGATAAACATTCGATATCTTCTACTTCGCAATTTCCATATTCGTCTACATTTTCAAAATCTGTAACTTTAACTACTTTCATATCCATTGGATACTGTTTTAGTTCGTTGATCAATTCTTTTACTGTCATATTCGTATTATTTAAAAAGGTGTATCATCTTCTCCTGCAGGAACTATTCCGCCGGCAGTTGTTTCTGATTTTACAATCATCACTTGCCCGGGTTCTCCGATCATGATTGATTCTATTCCGTTCGATTTGTCATCCTCTACGGGGTTTCCGTCTTTATCGTAGCGCAGCGCTTTGCCTGATGTCTGATCGTACAAATGTGGATTAAACTTGAAGCCACGAAGCTCGCAGAACCACTTTATTTTTTTCTTGAAAAGCGATATCGTTTCGTACTTCATATTATGGCCACCAAACTTGATAAACTCATCGTACATGTCGGCTTTCTTCTTAAGCTTAACGCCAATCTTCTCTTTGTTACTGAAGAATTCATCGGCCCAGGTAAGGAATGATTCTCCAATATCCTGCCGGAGTTTACGCGAAGCCAGGCGTTCCTGAGGAGCTTCCACCACGCCAAAGCGAAGGTAAACCTGTATACACATCGATAGTAAATTCCATTGCAAATTCCATTGTTCGCCATCCCACTCCGTGAAAAATCTATTTCCAAAATCATCAATAGGCTTATGTTTGTCATTATACCAGTCGCTGAATGCAATAAGCCACTGGCGATCGGTGAATGATGATCCGGTGCCGTTGATGGCATGGTTGGTGGTGATGTATATCTTTGGCGACAGGTGAAACGGAACCGTTATACGCCGGCCACCTTTGTAGTTCACTGTCCAGTCGCCGGTAATGCAGGCAAACAACCATTCCAGGTTAAAATTTGTTCGTGCGTCATCAATGAAAACAAATTTTGTTTTTTCGGTCATTTCATCCCACAGGAAACTATCCGTGTCTAAGTCCGGTTTTTTGCCATTAATTGGAACGGTTGGATTTATAAACTTTAGCATTTCGCCCACGATAGATTTTCCGGAACGTCCATTACTGGTACCAACTTCCGATTGCTTGCCGTCCATGGCAATCACTGCCCGGGCGTTTGAACTATCTTTTGCCCCGATAAGCAGGTAACCAATGGCTGCAAGTTTTGAAATTAAATGGTGTTTATTTTCGTAGATATCTTCTTCAGTAATCTCCACCATGTCGCCTTCTTCTTTCTGCTTTTGCTTTCGCCAGGTGAAGTTCGACGTATTTTCCAAAAACCGGAGGAACTGGCATTTTTTTCCGATATCGCTAATGCTGTAATCGTATTTTCCTTCAGGAGTTTTCCAGACTTTGATAAGCGGTTTTTCAATGGTTGCCGGAAACGATTGCCGCTGATCCGTCCAGATAAGGTATGAAACATTGGTATAATCCAACGCTTTTATGGAATTATCCCTGATCTCCCAAAAATTGTCACGGAAGTAAAATCGCTGGTAGTCGGTTTTTGATTCTTCAAACTGAAGTTTGAAATCTATCAGGTTGCCAAGGTTGTTTGGTCCTAAGTATTGAACAGATCCTTTGAAAAGCATTTCGAGTATTTCCTCATCGTCCAGCTCGCGGGTAAAATCCATTACATAATCCTTGACATCGAACGGTTCCACCGTACGAACAAAAGGGTGTGTGATGTGTATAAATTCAAACGATTTGCCTCCAAGCTGTTTGTATCGACCAAAACCACGGTTCTGGAGGAAGCGGCAACAGCGTACATACTTGAATTCATAGATATTTTTTTGAGAACGTTCGTTCCACGATTTATTCCAGTATTTTTCTTCTTCTTCGAGCGGTTGAGCCGACTCCAGCTTTCCTTCTTCGCTGAATTTCCAGATATGTTTCCCAATCCGGAACTCCGAAAATTTTGAAAGTGCTTCTTTATGAACTTCAGCAAATGCCTGAGCACTATGCAAACTCCATATTTCGGACAGCTTATACTCCGGATTAATGGTATTTATTTTGTACAGCGTCATGTAGTCACCTTTCAGACTCTTCTGAAGCATGAGGTTTTCTATGTCAAAGCGCAAATCTTCCTCTTTGCCTTTCAGCGTATTACTCAATAAATCATCAATGCCTTTGTCGCCATTTTCGTTTTTGTTGATATGGCCAACATAAGGCTGAACCACCAGCTGCCGTCCCTTGAGGGTTGACATATATTCGCCAAAATTGCGGGCTGCATAATAGAAATTAAGCGGACGTTTCTGAACATTGTCCGTAATTTTAATATCGTGATGCAAATCGTTGTAGTCGCCGTCAAACAGCAATACTACTTGCTTCACTTCCATATCGCGAATAATGCGAATAAAATCTTCCGGCAGATGTTGATCTTGTGCCAGGTTATTGATCCCTGAAATACCAATAGACCAAACACCGTGCTTACAGGCTTTTTCAGCCTTTTTTTCGCCTTCCTGAACAAACAACCGATCGATTGTTTTTCCTTCGGAATGCATCTGCCTGATCTTGTCAGGAATAAAAATAAAGTTGCTTGAGCCATACGGACTTCGATACTTTACCGATTTTCCTTTTTCGTCTTTATGTTCGTCCGGGAACTGATATCGCACACGGAAAAATAGTTTTTTCTTACCGGTGGGATTACCTTTTTTCTTTACTTCAAAAAGTACCGGGTTTCCGTCCAGATCGTAGTAATCAATAATCACATCGTCACCATCAGCAATGGGTTCGAAAGCGGAATTATGTGTTCCCTTCCGGAAGATTGGAACGAGCTTTGGTTTTATATGCTCGAATGGCCGAACGAATGCCGTGATATCATCTTTTGTCAACCCCGATTGTGACATCATTATGTCGCAATAAGGCTTTTCGTCTTTCTTTGGCTGTTTAGGAGCCGGCTTCGGTTCCGGTCCTACTATTACCACACTGAATTTATTCATCAAGTGCTCAAGCGCCTGCGGATAATTCATATTTTGATATTTACGCAGAAATCCAACGGCATCATTTCCACCGCAATTCTGGCATTTAAAACATTTGTAGATACCTGCCGGAGGATCAACTTGCAATGCATCGGGTAAACCACACACCGGACATTTTCCAGTGTATTTATTGGCATGAGGTTTCTTTTTCAACGGCACATAATCACCAATAACCTCCACCAACTTATGGTTTGTTTCATCTAATATTTTTCGGGTATCTTCGGGTTTAAAAAACATAACTTACCATATTTCAAGTTGCAACCAATCAATTACTTCTTCGCTGGGAATTTCGAGGTGTCGAGCTATAGCCTTCAGTTCCTCGGCTGTCGGCACAGCTTCGCCACGGTATAACTGCCAGAACCGACGCCGTCGAATGCCGGTAGCTTCGTAAAATCGAGCCGTTGGGCTGAAGTATTCCGGATAAATTATTTTTTTCCGGAGAAGCCGGAGAATATGGTTATTCTCATTTCGGATAATAAACAAGCGCTCACGGAGCAGGAACAGTTTCAGTTCCGATAGTTTGCATCCAAGATCCTCCGCCATTTGCTCAGGTGTTTTTATCCTGATATTCTCTGTTATGTAGGGAAGATTGTTTGTCCAGCGTTCGTGCATTGATGTAATTTCTAAATTGTGAATAATCATTACTAAAGCAATAAGTTCCGTTGCTCTCGGTCATGTAGCACCAAATTATTTTTATAAATAAATCGGTCGAGTCCAGAGGCATCCAATCTTTGAAATGAGCGCATTTTTTATGCGTATGATCAATCCAAGTTTGAATATCGAGGTGTTCGCCAACCTTTAGCTTATCGCAAAGATCATATATGTAATTTTTGATTTTAAATAAGCTTTCTTCGCCTATTTTACTGACATAATGATTGTACCAGGAATCATCTTTGGCCGACGTGGGGATATGTGATTTTAGGTTCATGGCTTTATTAGTTCAAAATGTCCTTCTTTACGGTCAACCGGTTTCCTGCTATGAGGCATACATGGTATTGGACCGCAATCTTCAGTAAATAGAAAAGCGCATTTAATGCACGAAGATTTTAATCTTTCTTCTTCTACAAATTCAAATACGTTATCACCTATGACAACTGTATTTTTATCTTCTGAAATGCTTGTGATTATCATATTTTTGATTTTTAGGTAAATTGAAATGTTTTACCGTTTCCGGTTCCAAATTTTATCGGTTTAATTGTTGTTGTAAATGGGAAATCTGCTTTGTTTACCTTATCCAGTACATCCTTTATTGGTTTTGCATTCGTAAAAAACTTTCTTTCCACATTTTCAACCCGGATCCGGACAACATATCTTCCTTCTCCGAATTGAGTCTTTACATTTGGTGCAAAATCAAGTATTTCAATTTCTAAGTTAGTCAAATCTGTGATTGATATCTTTTGCACCGGAAATATATTTTGTTGCTCTTCAGGCTTTATCCCAAGGTCAGAAAATTTCTTCATGTTTGAGTATCTTTTTTTGTAAGTGTTTTGAATTGCAGTGTTTTACCCAGCCAAGGTGAGGGCTAATCTGTATTTTGTACGCTTTTGGATCAAGTTTCTTCTTATTGAGTTTTGCAGCCTTTCTACAGAACCGGACTTTAATCGATTTTCTCATTAATATGTGCGTATGCCGGAAGACATAACCCACAAAATCAATTCCACGAACTGCAACCGGAAATACTTGATAATTGCCTTTTACCTGAAGGTTTAATTCGGTAGTCATGTAATTGTTTATTTCTGCTAATAATGCATGTAAATAAGGCTTATCCGGTGCAAGTATCACCACGTCATCAGCGTATCTATAGTAATATTTAACCTCTTTAGTTTCCTTTATCCAGTGATCAAAATAACTGAGGTATAGATTTGCAAAAAACTGTGACAAGTAATTACCAATGGGAACTCCGGGAGCTGAATCAATAATACCATCGAGCAGATCCAGAAGCTTTGTGTCCTTTATTTTCTTCCGGATAATCACCTTCAGTATATTATGGTCAATCGTTGGGTAAAACTTCTTTATGTCAAGTTTAAGGCAATACTGCGTATTTTCAAAGTCCTTTAAATCTCGTTTAATTACCATTAAAACAGCATGTATTCCCCTGCCTTTTATGCAACTGTAAGTATGCTGAATGAAAATACTTGTCCATATCGGTTCCATTACGTTCATAATTGCATGGTGAACTACTCTATCCCGAAACGGTAACCTATATATTTCACGTTCTTTCGGATCGTAAATTGTGAATACACTGTATTCCGAAGTTCGGTAAGTTCCGGAAACTAAATCTTCATGCAGTTTGCTCATATTATTTTCCAAATCCTTTTCAAAAAGTCTTACGCCGTAAGATTTAGCCTTTCCCTGCTTTGCCTTCAGGTATGCAGCATATAAATTTTCAGTACTGCAAATCGTATTGTACAAGTTCCTTTTTCTTTTCATTTCTTTTTCTTGAATTGTATTCGGAGCGTCGAATTATTTCGCATTCCATACAATTATTGCATAAATACCTGAAACCGTTTCGCTTATCGAATCTTTTGTAAAATTCTGAAAATGACTTGCTTTTATTGCATTTATTACAAATCTTTTCTCCTATTACATTTCTACTACTCCGTTGTTGCTGTGATGCTATAATTCGCCTTTTTTCTTTGAAAATTATATCTCTGACTTTTTTTATTACATCTTCTTTAGAATTGAATCCTATTGCGTAAACCTCGTTTATAATATCATTTACTATAACTATCGTTCCAAAACTTTTTAAGTTTCTGTTGTACATGATATTTGCGTATTGATTTATAAAATCGTACATGGCTTAATTATTTAGTTTATACTTTGCTTTTCTAATTAGAGCGTTCGGTTTCCCTACTAACACCGTTTGAACTTGTTATTTTTTGCCATGAGGCAAGGCCTTTGTCTTTGTAATTTTTTAGAGCATAGGTGCGAGGTGTTACCTGCATTCGCATTCGAGTTTTCGTAATTCGTATTATTGAAAACGAACCCACTGGAAGACAACCTCACAAAGACAAACAGCCCTTATTTTTTACTTCAGAATAATTTGTGAATAAACTTCCGTAAACTGTTTACCTGCATACTCAGCCATCTCTTCAGTCGGAAAGCAAAGGCGCGAGGTGTAACCCGCAATCGCAAGCGAGTTCTCGCAATCCGTATTAACGAAAACGAACCCACCGGAAGACATACGAAACCAAGGGTAATACTTGTATTGATTACTATCTGTCCAGTCAGCTTTCCAATCACCGACCAAAGCTTTGGTAATTATTACGGCTGCATATAGAGCCTTTAAAAATTCACGCATTTCTTCAGGGACTTCACTAAATTCAGGAGTTGCAGGCATTCCTGTTGCATTACAAGCATCCTCTAAAGTTTTGATGCTTTCCATTGTTGTTTCTTGTTTTTCCATGTGAGTAAAATTGTTTATGCCTTTCGGCGATTATTGATTAAATGATAAAATCCGAATATAATGGTAAGAATTGTTCTCCGGCATATTTAGCCAGTTCCGAACTTTTAAAGCAAAGGCGCGAGGCGTCACCCGCAACCGCATACGAGTAGTCGGAACTCGTACCATAGAAAACGAACCCACCGGAAGACATACGAAACCAAGGGTAATACTTGTATTGATTACTATCTGTCCAGTCAGCTTTCCAACCTTCGTTGAGTGCTTGAGTGATAGTTTTGATTTTACGATAAGTAACTTCATCAGGTGTCAACCCTGATGTACTAAAATCCTTTTCAGTCCAAGGACTAATACCAAGTTCCTCGCATGCATCTTCGTATGATTTTATACGATCAGTAATTTTAGTTGAGAAAAACTCTTTTCCAAAAGTTGTCTCAAGCAGTTTTTTAAATTCAGGTGTCGCAGTCTTATGCATGCTACGAGCTTCTGATTCTTCAATTAATACTTGTTTTTTCATGATTATTTATTTAAAAATTAGGGTGTTAATTACAGTTGGTTTGCCACAGTCGGGGCAGTGCAGTGGATTGCACCGGGCACAGTAAGATTGTCCGCAATGTGGGCAATCAATATCATTACAATGATTCATTGGAAGCTTTTAATACGATAAATATTATGAATAGAAAAGCCGCAGAAAGAAGGAATATATAGACGTATTTCCAGAGGTCGTGATTTGATTTCATAATAAATAATGTGATTTTAAAAAATTATATGCCAGGCAAGCCAAAATAAAAATTAAAAATGACCAAAGCAGAACCGTTGTGTGTTTCTGATCGCGTTCGTCAGCTTTGCGCTGCGCTTCGGTTTCGAAGCGTCGTTGTGCAGGAGTTTTCATTCGGGTGATCCTTTAATGGTTTCTTTTTCTTTTTCCGTTTTTACCTGTCTTTTTGCAATATTGTAGCAAAAAACGACAAACAAACTATTGACAATCACAAAAAGCACAATACCGATAATAATTGCTGTTTTCATCGTAATGCAACCTCCATCTCATTAATCAGACTTTCTTTGAATAACTGATAATCGAAGTCCTCAGTTACTTCCAATGAAATGCCGCCCAAAAAATCATCGTGATTTTGAATGGAAACTATTTTTTTTACATACGGATTAAACGCAAGCAACAGCGCAAAATTCATGTAAATAATGGTGTTGAAGTTGACAATTAAGTTCAAACTTCCTTCTTTTACGCGCCCTACTTTAATTTCGAATTTACCGTCCGGACTTTCAATTTTTATTTGATTTTCACACATAATGTATTGATTTATGAACGTGGATTCAATGGATCTGCAGTAATAATCAACCAATATTTTTCGTTTTCAATTTCCACCGGTGTTTTACAGATTTTAAACCCACAGGCTTTAAAGGCTAATTTTAGTCTATCTGTTTTAATACTTTCAAGTATCAATTTTGCAATAGGAGTGTTATTGAAGGCAAATTCCGAAGTATTTTCTTTTCTACGAAGTGAAAAACCGTTTTCCTCTGATGTGATTTTAATATACCAATCGGTAGGATTGTCTTCGTCTTGAACGAATATGATTTTTGTTTGATCCGTCAAACCCAAAATAACTGAGGCAGCCTTGGAAAATCCCAACAAACCAGCCTTTGAATTAATGCGCAAAGTTGGCTCTCCGGGTAAAGCCATTTTTGAATTACTTGTGTTGAATTCTTTTAATTTCATAATAAATTGATTTAAAATTATTTATATTTTGATTTTTAGTTGATATAATTAATTTGGTGACAATCCTGGCAGTGCCAGTAATCATGTTTTTCGTAAGTTGCCAAATAGGGATTTCGAAAGCCCACACCGCATTTTTTGCAATAATCTACACCCACGTAATGCCTGGCATCGTGAACTTCCACATGTCCTAAATGTTGAAGTTGTTTTTCGTGGGTTTTAGCTAAAGCCCACGATTCGCGATAACGAACTTCGCCATTTACATATACACAGGCAAGTGCTGCAGGTTTTTTTATTGTTGGCATAATCAGAGTTTTATAATAAGCCTGCGGCGATATTACCGCAGGCATTTTTATCCAATCATCTTCTTATATAGTGCCCTCTAATGCTTATTGCATATTACTTTGGGCTAAGTATTCAAGTAAAAAAACTACCGGTCAGATATTCCTAGCTACCTGTACCGGTAGTGGCAACCTTACATTTTTCTGAATATTATCTGATTTCAGTTGGTCTGGTTGCTATGTTGAGTTGAAGAATTATTCTCCTAATTCCATTTGCCAATCAATTACTTCATCAAGCATTTCCTGAAGTCTACCTGTTAATTCATTAAATGTTTCTCCTTTTTCGGATTCTTGCCATTTTTCTGAACGGGTTTCAAATGTTTCTTCGCGTGTTGAAATTTGTTCTTCCAAATGTTCCTGGAGTTGTTCCATGAGTTTAATTGTTTTTTTCATTGCCGTAATTTGTTAAGTTTATATTTATTATTAAGTTGATCCAAAGAAAAAAAATGGTTGTGGTCGGGTTTCAGGAGCGATTGCAGTACATTCTCCACATCCTTACGGGTAGTGGCAACCATTGTTTTTGGCTTATCTCATTTTATTTTTATTCCAATACTCAATCAACTGGGAAGTTTTATGCAGATCCAACCTTTTAAGCATGTTATTCCGGTGGTTCTTAACTGTATTTACTGAGTTATTTAGTGTTTCGGCAATTTGGGATTCATCCAGCCCGGATACAATAAGGCGAAGTACATTAATTTCTGCTTTGCGTAGTTTGGTAGATCTGACCGGATAACAGGCCTTCTGTAAATTACATATATTGCATTCCCCGCGTTGGGCGCAATAGGCGTATTCTAAATTCACAGTACCTTCTTCATCCACATCAAGCAAAGCGTCCATTTGGCCAAGGTGAAGTTTTATCCACATACGGACAATTTGAAATTCGAAAAACATACGGTTGATACGACTTTGAGTATATCGGTTTTCCAGAGCAACTAAAGCTTCTGGATATTCTTCCTGAAGGTATTCGAGCCAACCGGTTACAATATGCCTGTGCGTTTGGTTGAAAATGTAAGATTTTTCACCTTCCTCGGTGACAATAACTTCACCTTTATTATTTACCACATATTCAAATTCACGTAGATTCATCATCTTTCAAAAGTTTTAAGGGTTATTCCTTCCAATTTTTCTAATTCAAGTTCTGTAAATGTATTTTCTCTCACTTTTGTATAAAAAGTAGTATAAGCCATGTATTTTGGAAACATGATATCGCGTATATAATTCCGATCGTCATCAGTTGGAAGTGCATTAAAATAGTCTTTAAAGATTATTTTTTCAAAATTTTCGTCTGTTTGCTTTGTCAGTGTCATTTTTAGTGCTAATTTGGTACTGCAAACATACAACTAATGTTTGTAAATAACACTATGTTGTTATCATAAAATAACAACATGATATGTAATTTAGAATGGTTAAAAATAAACTTGCATATAATAGTCTAAAACTCATTGATTTAATCAATAGAGACAAAAGAACCAATATTCAAATAGGGGAGGCGGTTAAACAGCATGCGAATATGGTTGGTAAAATAGCCAGGGGAGATTCATTTCCTTCAGTTGATTCGCTTGCAAAATATGCTGAATTATATGGAAAAGATATAAACTACTTTTATAATAATGAGAGTAATAGTGAAACCCTTGTAGTTTCATCACCACCTGAAACATATGGACTACCTACAGATTTAGAAGGATGCTATAAAATAATGTTTGGGCAGCAAAAAGAGATAACTGAATTAACAAGAGAGGTTGAACGTTTAAAAAACGCCAATGCACCAGGGAACGGTGCGAAAGTAGGGTAATCAAGTATATATATTTCTATTCGAATAGAGTGGGAACTCTATTTTATTGCATTCAATTTTTGAGTGTTTTTTTTGAAAATGTAGACCTTTTGTAGACCAAAAAAATATAACAGACTGATAATGAACAAAGGGGTTAGTACGCCAAGTACCTCATTAAAACCTTCTTAGCGTAGTCGTCAACACGATATCTGAGAAGGTTTTTCTTTTTTTTCAATCGTTTGCACCCTTTCTTTGCTTAGTATTCTCTTCTCGCTTTTTTTTTGCACATTATTTTTGTAAATTTGTACCCAAATAGACTTTGTGCAAAGATTATGATAATTAAATTCAAAATACACTATATAACGCAATGGGGACAATCTTTGTACCTTATATTGCATTCCTCCGAACATACATTGCCCGATTCTACTCAAGGTGTAGTAATGCAATGCAATAAGAATTTTGAATGGACAGCAGAAATATCGATTGATTCAACTGTTTCGTCCATTTCCTATCAATATGCCATTCTTAATTCCGATAAAACATTAGACTACGAATATGGTAAGATTCGCTCTATTCAGTTGACTCTTGCAAATGATACTGTAAAAGTTCATGATAACTGGCGTGGACCTTTTGGTGATTCTCCATTTGTTTCCGCTGCTTTTTCCGAATGTTTTTTTAAGAGAAATAAATCAAAAACAATTATTCCGCCAAAGGATGCCAATTTAGTGCTTCGATTGAACTGTCCCCAAATGGAACCAAATCGCCATATTGCAGTTATTGGAAACCAAGATATTTTAGGGAATTGGGATGAAACACGCAAAGTCCGATTGGATGATTCCAACTTTCCAGTTTGGAGTATCGCTTTCAATGTCCAACAATTCACGTTCCCGTTAGAGTATAAATACCTTATTGTGGATACTCAAACCGATAAAGTTCTGGCTTGGGGTGGTGGTCCAAATCGGGTTCTAAATTCAGCAAATCCTCAGGAACTGACAGTAGATACACAAGAACATTTTTTACGTACCATTCCCTCCTGGAAAGGAACTGGTGTTGCTATTCCGGTTTTTTCACTTCGCAGCGAGGACGGCTTTGGCATTGGCGAATTCAACGATTTAAAGAAAATGGTAGATTGGGCTAAGAAAACCGGTCAACGCCTTATACAAACACTGCCAATAAACGATACAATTTTATATCATACCAATTACGATTCGTATCCGTACAATGCTGTGTCGGTATATGCATTGCACCCTATTTATCTGCATTTGGAAGCCTTGGGCAAACTGAAAGACAATAAACTAAAAGCCTATTTTGAAACTCAAAAGCAAGAACTCAATGCCAAAACGTTTTCCGATTATGAAAATGTGATGAATGTGAAATGGGAGTTTATTAAAGCCATTTTTCCGCAAGAAAGTCATGCCATTTTTGCTTCCGATGATTACAAAACATTTTTTGAAGCAAACAAAGAATGGCTGGTGCCTTATGCTGCTTTCTCGTATTTGCGTGACTTAAATAGTACACCCGAATTTGGAAAATGGTCATCGTTC
>Ga0209123_1000653_pt1 | contig 41647 bp, 39 predicted proteins | sample BarGraIncu00431A_FD_184500 | JGI IMG/M metagenome (GOLD analysis project Ga0209123, IMG submission 184500) | Arctic peat soil microbial communities from Barrow, Alaska, USA - Barrow Graham LP Incubations 004-31A (SPAdes) (version 2) | ecosystem: Environmental > Terrestrial > Soil > Wetlands >...
ATGCCCAGACGGAACAGCGCTTCGGCCTTGTCCTTGCGGATCAGGTTTTGCGCCAGCATGAGGTAAGTCAAGTTGGCATCGCGAATTTCTGAGGTCAATTGTTCGTCGTTCATGGTCGGCTCCTGGAGTCAAGGGCAATTCGTTTTGAATCACCATGGAGTCAATTCTGATCGGGATCGTTTGAAACTTAAGCAGGGGGATTGCCATTCCTCGCGTCAGGAAAGCGATGACAGCCTGTAAGGGAAATTCTTACAGGCTGTCATAAGCTTAAGTGTCGCTCATCGGAAATGGCTTTAAAACGGGAAAAGCGCCGGGTTTCCGACTTTGCCGTTACTTACCGGTCTCAAGCCCCGCAGCACTTTTTGTATTTTTTGCCGCTGCCGCAAGAACAAGGGTCATTGCGCCCTGGCGTAGCTACTTTGTGGATGGTTTCAACGCGGGGGCCGATTTTTTGCCACATGTCGCGCAGGTTGTAGACCGCCCAGATCGCATCGGCAAAATTGTTCATGCGCGTCAGGCTGAGGGTGGGGATGCCTTCGCCGTCATCAAATGCAGACATGGTGGGGGGCTCATCGTCATCCTCCGTGAGCGTGACGATGACGTCCAGCGCTGCATTGAGCCACTTGACCGCTTCCTTGTTGCGCGGCGCAGTCCACTCTTCAGGCCATGATTCGACCACAAACATGAAGCCGATGGCCCACACCTGGCCGAACGAAGGGATCTCGTCGTCGGCCATGGCCGCACGTTCTTCTTCGGGCAGGGAGGCAATGGCGCCGCGCACGTCCATCACTTCGGGCTGGTAGGCGGCCTCGTCGTCGAGCGCTTCAATCTTGGTATCGAGCGCCTGTACCACTTCGTCCCAGCGACGTGTCCACAGTTCCATAAAGCGCAATTGCTGGGCGGCGTCGGCAAACGAGCCCCCGTCCTGCGCGCCTTCTTCGCCAATGTCGAGCAGCACGGGCAAATATTCAGAGGAAGGGATCGCGCGGCGGCAGCAGATCAGCGCGGCCATGAAGCCTTCACAAAACTCCCACTGCGGCGTCTCGTCGTAGCGGGTGCGAAGGTCATCGAGGATGGCGTCGATTTCGTCAAACTCATCGGCACTCAGGAGTTCGGAGGTCAAAACAGGAGCGGTATCGGCAAGGACCGCAGGGAGGGAGGGCAAGTCTTGGTTCATGGTGTGACGTTTGATGGGGGGATACCCGCATTTTGCCCTGTCAGCGTTGCTGTTATTGTCAAATCTCAAGGAACCACCCATGCTCAATACCCTGAATTCATTTTTCCCCATCCGTTACACCGCCTTTGGCCTGAGCGTCATGGGCGTGTTGCTCAGTCTCTTCACGCTGGCGGGCTTTGGTGTCGGGCTACCGGCGCTATTGCTGTGTATGGTGTTGGTGGGACTGGGGACCTATGACGTCAGGCAGACCAAGCGCTCCATCCTGCGCAACTACCCGATCATCGGCCACCTGCGCTTCATGCTGGAGTACGTGCGACCCGAAATTCGCCAGTATTTCATCGAGAGCGACAGCGAAGCGGCCCCGTTCTCGCGGGCCCAGCGTTCGCTGGTGTATCAGCGCGCCAAGGGCGAGTCGGACAAGCAACCGTTCGGCACGCAACTGGCGGTGTATGCGGAGGGTTACGAGTGGATGAACCACTCGGTGGCGCCCACCCGTCTGGGCTCGCACGACTTTCGCCTCACCATTGGCGCGGACTGCGCACAACCCTACAACGCCAGCATCTTCAACATCTCGGCCATGAGTTTTGGCGCCCTGAGTGCCAACGCCATCCTGGCGCTCAACGCAGGCGCCCAGCGCGGTGGCTTTGCACACGACACCGGCGAAGGCTCGATCTCGGCGCACCACCGGGTCCACGGCGGCGACCTGATCTGGGAAGTCGCTTCGGGCTACTTTGGCTGCCGCGATGACGAAGGCAGCTTCAATGCCTTCAAATTTGCCGCCAACGCCTGCGATCCGCAAGTCAAGATGATCGAGCTCAAGCTCAGTCAGGGCGCCAAACCCGGCCATGGCGGCATGTTGCCCGGCGCTAAGGTGACGGCAGAAATTGCGGCAGCTCGCGGCGTGGCCGAGGGCGTGGACTGCGTCTCGCCCGCTGCCCACAGCGCCTTCACCACCCCGGTGAAAATGATGCAGTTCATCGCCCGCTTGCGCGAACTCTCGGGCGGCAAGCCGACCGGCTTCAAGCTGTGCATCGGCCACCCGTGGGAGTGGTTTGCCATGGTCAAGGCCATGCAAGTCACCGGCATCACGCCTGACTTTATAGTGGTGGACGGCGCCGAGGGCGGCACCGGTGCGGCTCCGCTGGAGTTCACCGACCACGTTGGCTCGCCGTTGCAGGAGGGGCTGCTGCTGGTGCACAACACGCTACGCGGCGTGGGCTTGCGCGACAGGATTCGCATCGGTTGCGCCGGTAAGGTGGTGAGTGCCTTCGACATAGCGCGCCTGATGGCCCTGGGTGCCGACTGGTGCAACAGCGCGCGCGGTTTCATGTTTGCGCTGGGTTGCATCCAGGCCCATCACTGCACCAGCGGCCTGTGCCCGACGGGGGTCACCACGCAAGACCCGCTGCGCCAGCAATCGCTGGTGGTATCGGACAAGGCCGAGCGCGTGTTCAATTTTCACCAGATGACGCTGCATGCACTGAAGGAACTGGTGCAGGCGGCCGGGCTGGCGCACCCGCGTGACATCACGGCCCACCACATCGTGCGGCGTACCACCGATCACAAAGTGCAATCCCTGGCGCAATTGATCCTGACCCAGTTGCCTAATGGCGCCTTGTTGCAAGAGGATCTGGTAGGACTGCCGTTGATTTATCAACACCATTGGCCGCTGGCCAGTGCGGACCGCTTCTCGCTATTAAATCAATAGCTTCTCACGCAAGAAGGACGGGGCCTTGAAGTGTTTTTGAATGCAAGACTCTGGACCTTATCCCTCAATGGTGCGGATTTTTGCGGCCAGTTCAGACTCCGGCACAGGGCGTGCAAACCAGTAGCCCTGCACATAGTCGCAGCCCAGCGTAGCCAGAATCGTGACGTGTTCTTCGTCCTCAACGCCTTCGGCAACGGTTTTGAACCCCAGGCTTTTGCCGAGCTGGATCACGGTGGTCACAATGGCTTTGTCCTGCGGACTGTGGGACAGGCCGCGAATGAAGGCCTGGTCGATTTTCAGGATATCAATCGGGAAATTTTTCAGATACGCCAGGGATGAATAACCGGTGCCAAAGTCATCGATGGCCACTTTGAGCCCCAGTGCCTTGAAGGCCTGCAGCTTGCCAACAACGTCGTCAATCGGCCCGGAGAGGGCTGTTTCTGTCAGCTCAATTTCGATCAGCTCGGGCAGATCAGGATGCTGTTCGCTGAGCTGGTGCAAGGTCGTCATCAGCGCCTCACTGTGAAATTGGACCGGCGACACATTGACTGCAATCGCCACGCTGTGACCCAGTTCAGTTCGCAGTCGACAGGCCGCAGCCAATGACTCCCGCAGCACCCAGGCGCCTAGTTCGATAATCAAGCCGATATCTTCGGCGACCGGAATAAAAGTGTCTGGAGGAATCCACCCGGCCTCAGGGTGATTCCAGCGCAGCAAGGCTTCCAGGGCCGCCACCCGACGGGAGACCAGGCAGACTTTGGGTTGAAATACGAGTGAAAACTGCCCCTCTTGCATGGCCAAACGCAAGCTGTTTTCCATGCCAAGACGCGCCGTAAACCGCTGCAACAAATCTTCTTCAAAAAGGCGGAAGGCGTTCTTGCCATGGAGTTTGGCTGCGTACATCGCCAGGTCGGCGTTGCTGAGCAGTTTGGCGATACTTGAACCATGATCCGGGTACAGACTGATGCCGATGGAGGAGGTAATCCCCAGCGTGTGTCCTTCGATATGAAACGGTTTGTCAATCTCCGCCATCAACTGCTTAGCCATCGCAATCGCTGGCGTGACGGATGCAATCTGCGGCAAGACAATCACGAACTCGTCACCGCCATGGCGCGTCACCCAGCCCCGCCCAAGCACGCAGGATTCCAGCCGGGTGGCCAGCTGTTTGAGCATGAGGTCTCCGAGCAAATGACCCAGCGTGTCGTTGATGTTTTTGAAGTTATCCAGGTCCAGACACAGCACCGCCACACGGCTGGAGTCCATGTGCGCCTGCTCGATCTCTTTTTGAAAATCCCTGGCCAGCAGGGAGCGGTTGCCGAGTTTGGTTAACGGATCGTGGAAAGCTTGGAACTCGATTTTGCGTTGCTTGTAGGCGTCCTCAGAGATGTCGGTGAAAACGAAAATCATCGCCACCTCACCAGAGTCGGGGACCGGGGCGGCGCTGATGCGGGCCTCGAACTGGCGATCCGCGCTCACCTGCAGCAACACGTCGCGGCGCAGATGCACGGCACTGCCACCGGCGATGACCGACTCGAACAAGCCGTCAAAATCCTGCTCGGTCGCGGCATTGATCACCCGCAGAACATCGCCGATGCGCTGGCCGCTGAGGGCGTCGGGAGCGGTTTGCAGGAGGCTCGCCGCCGATGCGTTGGCATAACGAATCCGGCATTGCCGGTCCAGTGCGATCACGCCGTCGGACAGCGCACCGAGCGTGGCTTCAATCTCGGAGACCCGTTCGCGCAACTGGCCTTCAGCGACGGAGCGCAAGTGCATCTCGTCGCTGCGATCACTCAAAAATCGATTGATCGCTTCGACCAGGATATCGAGCTCGTCGTGATACAGCCCCGCTTTTGGCCGGTCAATGGACAACTGCGGCGCGTCGTCCGAATTTTTCAGCTGGGTCACATCCACCGCCAGTTGGTGTAAATGCCGGGCCACTTTGCGGTAAACAATGATGAAAAGCACCGCCGCCAGACTGACGATCTTGACCAGGTCGGTTAACAACAGCATTTTGAGCGTATCGGCAATCTGTGCATCAACCTCGGCGTAGGACTCGGAAATGCGCAGCAATCCGATTTCTATCAAACCGTCCGGCGACATCACCGGCTGGGTCCAGATACGGTCCACGCTGCCCGTGAAGCCAAGTTGGCGTACATCAGACACAATTTTTTTCTGGTCGAGTACCTCGACCCGAACCACGGCCTTGGCTTGCACCATGCCGCTCAGAAGTGCATCAAGTGCCGGTGTGTCGTATTGCCAGAGTGAAATGGAAATGCTTGAGCGACTTTGGTCTGCAATGTCTACCGCGTTGGCATGAGCGGCCTGCAGTGCTTTGCTGCGTTCGTGCACCACGCCGAAAGTCGTCGCCAGAATAAAGACGAAAAGACTTGCCAGCAGAACCCAAAGCAGGATTCTCAGTGCCAGAACCGAGTATCTGAGGAAAGCCATGCTGTGACTCCCGGCTGGTTATGAATGTGCCGTCTGCAGTTGCTTGCCAGAAGCTGTCGCTGGCAAGCGGTACCCGACTAAGGTAAAAAATAATATAGTATTTAAACGCAAGATGATCATAATTCGCAAGTGAATGGGCAAGCTCACTATTCGTGACTTTTGAATGTAAAAGAACTGCAAGACCATGCCAACACTATTTGGGCATTCAGGGCACCTGCCATGGCCGCTGATCGGGGTTTCACTGATATGCATCAGTTTGAATGGTCGGGTTCTGGCGGCAGAGCCTTCGGCCCCAAAATTACCCGAGATCGTGTATGTCTCGCCGGATCAATCCGTCTGGACCACCAAGGTCAATGCGCAGGGCGAACCGGACAACCCGTTGCTGCGGATTGCGGCTGAGCTTTTTGCCAAAGCCGGTATGGCTTGGCACGCCAAGAGCTATCCAGCAGCGCGGATGTTTTCGTATTTGAAGAATGGCTCGGCCCAGTTTTCGATGCTGGTCAAGGCCCCGGTGCTGCAGGATTGCTGCCTGGTCAGCAAAAAACCGATGACCGCCGTTGAGATCCGCGCTTACCGCCGTGCGGGCACAAACCCGGTCCGGGTGATTGAAGATCTCGCAGGCAAGCAGGTCATCACGATCCGCGGCTACAGCTATGGCGGCCTCAACAATTTTTTGACCGATGAGCGATACCATGTGAGCCACAATATCACACCGACCCACGCGTCGGCATTCAGGATGCTGGCCAGCGGTCGGGCCGACTATGTCATCGACTATTCGGGACCGGCCAGCGAAGTGTTGGCGAGCGAACCCATGCAGGGGGTGACCTACGATGTGTTGTCGCGGCAAGACATTTATCTGGTGCTGTCAAAAACCTACCCCGATGCAGCGAATGTCATGGACCGGCTGGAGTCAATTGCCGCGAGTATGGATGTCGAGGCGATTCTTGGAAGCTATAGCGTGCTTGGGAAAAGGGCGGCTTCCCCCAATGGAAAAATTCACTCGCTATCTAATTGATAACTGCTTGCGCACGTACATCTAGGGCTACAAGCCTTTTTGCCATACAAAGAACGGCTTTGTCCTTGCTCAGCAGCATGGCTTTGTGGGCCACGGCCAGGTCGATGAACTTCTGGTCGTCCGGGTCGGTGCAGGTCACGCTGGCTTTGGGGGCGGCATCGACCCATTGGGTTTGACCATCAAACTGCGCCAGCACATCGGCCGCGCTGCGCTGGTAGAACGCCAGCCGAACCGCGATTTTGGGGTAGGCAAGCACCCTCTCCAGCTCGTCGCGCATGGCTTTGGTGGCAATCCACTGCATTTTTTTGGAGGCGAGAGCCAGTTTCAGGGCTTCGGTGGCCGGGTCGTTGAACACGAACGCGTCCAGCACGATGTTGGTGTCAAGGACGATCATTTGGTCCGTGCCGAGCCTTTGACCATGTCAAAGCGGAACATGCGGCATTCGATGGGGCCGTTCCACATCGGCACGCGGCGTGATTCCTTCAGGCGCATTTTGCTGGGCAGCTTGAGGTCGGGGGTGAGCACCCAGGCGGTCCAGTTGGGGTAGTTTTTCTTCCAGTGGGTGGCCAGCTGGCTGAAAAACTCGACCCCGTCCTCGGTTTGGGCCAGCTCGCGGGCGCCAAAGCGGCCCTCTTGCGCGGCACTACCGGCCACGCCCGCCACTTCGATCCGCTCGCCATAAGGCGGGTTGAGGATCATCACGCCGGGGCCGTCGATGGGCGGCATGCGCTGCAAGGCGTCGCCACCGCGAAACTCGATCACGTCGGCGACACCGGCGCGCTCGGCGTTGCGCTGGGCAAAGTCCACCATGCGGTGCGACACATCGCTCCCAAAAATAATGGCTTTTTGGTCGCTAGGCCTTGCCACCTCTGCGTCAGAAGCTTCTTTTTTCATAGCATCCCATTCGCTGCGGCGAAAGGGCAGATACTTCTCAAAAGCAAATCGGCGTCGGCTTCCGGCGGCAATGTTGCAGGCCATCTGGGCCGCTTCAATGGCAATCGTGCCGCTGCCACAACAGGGGTCGTACAGCGGCAGCAGGTCGTCGTCGCCTTCCATCCAGCCACTGGCGGCAATCATGGCGGCGGCCAGCGTTTCCTTCAGGGGCGCGTCGCCCTTGTCCTCGCGCCAGCCGCGCTTGAACAGCGGCTCGCCCGAGGTGTCGATGTAAATCGAGCAGCTGTCAGTGGTCAGGTGGGTGTAGATGCGCACATCGGGCCACTGGGTGTTCACGTCTGGGCGCACACCGCCTGCGGTAGCACGGAAGCGGTCGCACACCGCGTCCTTGATCTTGAGCGCGGCAAAGTTCAGGCTGGTCAGCGGGCTGTGCTGCGCCGTCACTTCGACCTTGATGCTTTCCTTGGGCGTGAACCAGCGCTCCCACGCCACCTCGCTGGCAGCGCGGTACAGGTCCTGTTCGCTGCGGTAGTCGGTGAACGACAGCAGCACCAGCACACGCTGCGCCAGGCGGCTGTAAAGGTTGAGCAGCATGGCGTCGCTAAGCGATGTGCGCACGGCCACGCCGCCACGCTGCTTGGTCGCGCAGCCTGGTGGCAGGCCGGTGATGCGCAGCACCTCGGGCAGCAGCAATTCCTCGACACCGGCGGCGCAAGGCAAAAATAATTGAAGTTGGTTCATCTAATTTAATTGGCCAGAGAGTTACCCATCCAATGAGCTGGTTCGCAGGAAGCTGTGTCACACAGAATTAACGCTGTGTAACCCGTCTGGCGTGTCCTTTGGTTGTATTCATTGTCAGCACTCCATCTGGCATCTACAGTAATTTACAGACTGCATTGTCGATCACATGGCTGCGCTCCGCCAAGTCAACCACAGTCACCCTCTCAGTAAAATGCGCCATGCCAGAAAAAATTATTTTTATATGTCAACACTATTTTGTTTTGCTGGTGTGTGTAATTTCCTGTTGGGGACTTGGACAGATTTTTTTGCCGCAGAGTGATCGACGCAACACTTCTCACACGCTGATCGCGCTAACAGCGGGCATGGGAGTCATGATCTTTGGTTTACAGGGGTTGGCCATCATGGACCAATTGCGCGGCCCATGGATTCTGGCGCTTCTCACTAGTGGATTGCTGGTGGCCGGACGACAGTGGGTCAAGCTAATACCTCGGCCCTTTCAAGAATTTGCCGCATGGTGGTCCCCGCTATCTGTTCATGCCAAAGGCAGCGCCATCCTGCTAGGGCTATTCTTTGCTAGCACATTGCTCATGCCAATGGTGCCTCCAATCGGCGGTGACGAGGCCATGTATCACCTCCCACACGCCAGAGCGTGGGCTGAGTCAGGCTCTCTGGACATTCATGGCTGGCTGCGTTATCCATGGTTTCCGTTCAATCTGGATCTCCCTTTCGCAGCAGCCTTGGTGCTGTATGACGACGTGTTTGCTCATCTTTTGGGTGCCCTGCCCGGGTGGGTCTGTGCAGGATTGCTGTTTCAGACTGCACAACGTTTCACAGGCATCCCCGGCGCAGCCATTGCGTCCATTCTGTGGCTACATGTCAGTCGAGACCAATATGCGTATGCCGGCGTAGACCTCGGGGCCTCACTCTTCGTGTTTGCTGCTTATGTCACTTATTTGCATGCCAAAGAAGCGCAGAAAAAATCGCCCTGGATGGTGTTGGCAGCCTTTTTTTTGGGTGTTGCGTGCGGCGGCAAATACCAGTCGTTGAGTTTCGTGCCCTTGTTGCTGCTGGGGCTATGGCTCACTGACCGCAGTCCCTCTACCGTTGCAAAAGCGGCGATGGCTTTTTTGCTGCCATGTGGATATTGGTACGTACGTAATACCCTGCTGACTGGAGATCCCTTCCAGCCCATGGGTGGGAAAATTTTCGGTTTCACGGATTGGAATTTGGCAGATTTTCAGGCCCAGTTTGCTGACCTGAAAGGCCACGCCGGTTGGCCTCAGTGGTATTTGTGGCTATTGCTGCTGATTCCTTTGTTTCGCCCGCTCCGCGCTCACCCGTACATACCGTCTGCGCTGTGGATTTGCGCCTATGGCATTGTCGTTTGGCTGAAAACATCGCACTATCCGCGTTACCTGTTTCCGCTATATCCACTCATGTGCATCCTTAACGTGGTCGCTTGTGATGCACTTTTTCGACTTGCCACAAAAAAAAATGCCATATTCCAGGTGCCACATTCACCCAAAAGAGCCAAGCATGGCTGGACGATTCTGCTCATTCTCTTTCTTCCTTTGCTGTGCATCAGCTGGTACAAGGAACTCGCCAAAGTTGCACCGACGCAAGCCAGCCGTGAGGCCTTGTTTCACGCCACTATCCCCAGCTACGATGCCCTGACCTACATTAAGAACCACCCTTCAAAAAAGGTTTACCAAATAGGGCTCGACGATGCCATCTATTTTTCAGGCGAGCCTTTGTATGGGGATTATTTTGGACCCTGGCGATATTCGGACTACGTTGACTTGCCAGCCCAGGCGTTCGCTCAGAAACTGATCGTGCAAGGTTTTGACACTTTTATCATCCGCACCAAAGCCAACCTATCGACAGAGCAACAAGCTGACTTCACAAAGTATTTTTCACCCGTGTTTTCCAGCAATGGGGTTACGGTCTATCGAGTTCCAACGCCAACAACATCACTATGAACACATCGTCAAACGGCTTTTCCATTGCCGTCATCATTCCCTGCTTCAATGAGGCCCTGGCAATTGGGCAAGTTCTGGAATCTTTCAAAACCGTCTTGCCAGAAGCAGCATTGCACGTGTTTGACAATAACTCTACAGATGGCACGGCGCAAGTTGCAAGCGCTTGCGGTGCCTCAGTAACCCACGTGCAACTACGCGGCAAAGGTAATGTCGTACGCCGCATGTTTGCCGATGTGGATGCTGACATCTACATCATGGTCGACGGCGATGCGACCTATGACATCTCGTCCCTTCGCGAGCACATTGCCATGCTCGTGCATAAGAAACTTGACATGTTGGTCGGCTGCCGACAGGACGGCGGCGACAACCCCCTGACCTACCGCCCTGGCCACCGCTGGGGCAATCGCCTGCTGACCGGTTCTGTCAGCAGGATTTTCGGTGGCACCTTTTCCGACATGCTCTCCGGTTACCGCATATTTTCCAAGCGTTATGCGAAATCGTTCCCCGCGATCTCCAAAGGGTTTGAAATCGAAACTGAACTCACCGTGCATGCCCTTGGCCTGCGCATGCCGTATGCAGAGGTGCCGACCACCTATCTATCACGCCCAGAAGGGTCGGAAAGCAAACTGTCCACCTACCGCGATGGATGGCGCATTTTGAAGACCATCCTCAAACTTTTTATCAGCGAACGTCCTCTGGCGTTTTTCACCATCGTGGCGGGAATACTTGCGGCGTTGTCAATCACCCTGGCAATTCCGCTGGCCATCACCTACATGCAAACGGGTTTAGTGCCACGCCTGCCAACGGCTGTATTGGTCACGGGAGGCATGCTGAGCGCGTTGCTATCCCTCGTCTGCGGCGCAGTTTTAGACACAGTTACTCAAGGACGACAGGAGTTGAAACACCTCGCCTACTTGCGCATCCCCGCAACAGGCTGCACGGCTCAGCGATGACACCAACTAAGCAATTTCTGCGGTTTTGCGTTGTTGGTGTCGTTGGGTTACTGGTGGATTTATCGGTTCTGTATGCCACGGCTTGGGCTATGGGATGGTATGCAGCAAGAGTCCTGTCTTTCATTGCCGCTGCAACTGCCACTTGGTGGCTGAACCGGCACTTTACGTTTCACGACAAAAAACAAAACACTCATTCCATCTGGCAACAATATCTGCGTTACATGGTGTCCATGTTGGGTGGTGCCACGTTGAACTACAGCACTTACGTGGCCACCTTGCACTGGGTGCATGTCCCGGGCGTTGCCGCACTTGGCGTGGCTCTTGGCAGTTGCGCTGGACTGGTTTTGAATTACCTGTCAGCTCGGTATTTCGTCTTCAAACACCATAGCTGAGACCAACGGCAGACCAGCCCCAGTGCTTGTCAAAGCAACCTGGTCCAGCACAGGAGTACATTGCTGTGCTGTTTGATGCATTGCCGATCCCCTGCTGATGACGTTAAAGCGCTTTTCTAAGTGACGCCGGGGCAATGCGCAGCCCTTCGCGGTATTTGGCCACCGTGCGGCGGGCGCATTCGATGCCTTGCTCTTTGAGCATTTCGGACAGCTGGTTGTCGCTGAGCGGTTTGTTGCTGCTTTCGGCGCTGATGAATTGCTTGATCAGGGCCCGCACCGCGGTGCTGGACGCATTGCCGCCGGAGTCGGTGCCCAGGCCGGAACCGAAGAAATACTTGAGCTCGAAGGTGCCGAACGGCGTCGCCATGTACTTGGCGGTGGTCACGCGGCTGATGGTGGACTCGTGCAGGCCCAGCTCATCAGCAATCTCGCGCAGCACCAGCGGGCGCATGGCCAGTTCGCCATGGGTGAAGAAGTTTTTTTGCCGTTCAACAATGGCATTGCTGACACGCAGGATGGTGTCAAAGCGCTGCTGGATGTTCTTGATGAACCAGCGCGCCTCTTGCAGGCGCAGCTGCAACGCGGCGTAATTGGAGGACTCGCTGCCGCCGCCCTTGTGCTGCTTGAGCGCGTTGGCATATATGTCATGCACCCGCAGGCGTGGCATGACATCGCTATTGAGTCGGACCTGGAACTTGGTCATCGTCCCTTTGCCAACTTTGACCACCAGCACATCGGGGACCACGATGTTGCGCTCCACATCACAAAACCGCCGCCCCGGTTTGGGCTCCAGGTGGCCAATGAACGTAATGGCTTCGCGCACCTCGGCATCGCTGGCGTTGGTCAATTGCACCAGTCGCTTGATGTCGCGCCGGGCCAGCAGGTCCATCGGCTGGGCACAAATGGACAGGGCTACGTGCAAGACTTGCATCGCATCCTGGTGCGTCGGGTCCGATTCGGCCCGCTGCAACAGGGCTTTGAGCTGCAAGGTCAGGCATTCGGCCAGATGGCGCGCGCCCACGCCGGCGGGTTCCAGGCTGTGCAGCAGATGCAGAGCGACGGTGAAGTGGTGTACCAGTTCTTCGATTTGTTCGGTATCGTCGGTGCCAGCCAGCCCCTCGGCCAGCGAGCTCAAGGTGTCTTCCAGATAGCCGTCGTCATTGAGCGATTCGATCAAAAACTGCAGTGCGGCCCGGTCTTCTTCACTCAGACGCAAGGCCAGCGCCTGACGGTGCAGATGGCTTTGCAGCGATTCCTGGCTGCGCGCCATCTCGGTCACGTCGGCGTCATCATTGCCATTGAGATTGTTGGTGCTGGGTTTGGCATCGCCGCCCCACTCGCTGTCGTCCGGCGCCAGGGACGCGCTGCCGTCACCCTCCCAACTTTGTCCATCATCGGCTGATAGGGGCGTGACTTCAACATCATTATCGGCGGTAGCCTTCGTCTCTGTTGCGTAATCAGCTATTGAATTAGTAGCGGATTCGGCGGCAATATCCTCGTTGCGCACCGGCGTGTCGGCCTGTGCCAAGCCAAATTCCTCGCGCGGTGGTTCTTCCAGACTGGCTTCCAGAAAGGGGTTTTCATCGAGCATCTGCTCAACCTCCTGGCTCAGTTCCAGCGTGGAGAGTTGCAACAGTCGGATCGACTGCTGCAACTGCGGCGTGAGCGCCAAATGTTGGGATACCCGAAGAGATAGGCCTTGTTTCAAATCAGACCTTCGACATGGCAGGAGTGGGAAGCGTAAAGGTGAGCATGATTACATTTTGAAGTGTTCACCAAGATACACCCGCCGCACCTCGGCATCGTTGACGATCTCGGCGGGGGTGCCTTGCGCCAGCACGGTGCCATCACTGATGATGTAGGCGTGATCGCAGATCCCCAGGGTTTCGCGCACGTTGTGGTCGGTGATGAGCACGCCGATGCCGCGATTTTTCAGGAAATTGATGATGCGCTGAATCTCGATGACGGCAATCGGGTCAATGCCCGCAAACGGTTCGTCAAGCAAGATAAAGCGCGGCTGGGTCGCCAGTGCCCGTGCGATCTCGACCCGCCGCCGCTCGCCGCCGGACAAGGCCAGGGACGGCGATTCGCGTAAGTGCTCGACCCGCAGGTCGTGCAGCAAACCGGTCAGACGTTTCTCAATCTCGGGTTTGGACAGCGGTTTGCCTGATTTGTCATGCTGCAATTCCAGCACGGCGCGTACGTTGTCTTCTACATTGAGCTTGCGAAAAATCGACGCTTCCTGTGGCAGATAGCTCAGCCCCAGTCGGGCACGTTTGTGGATCGGCATGTGGGCCACCGACTGACCGTCAATCTTGATCTCCCCGGCGCTGGCTTGCACCAGGCCGACAATCATGTAAAAAGAGGTGGTTTTGCCGGCGCCGTTCGGGCCCAGCAGACCGACGACCTCGCCTTTGCGCACCATCAGCGACACATCTTTGACCGCTTTGCGGCTGCCATAGAATTTCTGCAGGTGACTGACCTCAAGCCGACTCTCGTCGCTGCTGGCGTCGATGCGGGACGAAGCCTCGCTGACGGCCATGTCTTGCGTCACTTGGGTCCTCCATCCATCGTCGGACTGCTTCGTAGCTCGGGGCTGGGCAGGGGCGGGACGGCTGGTTTATTGGCAGCCTTATCCGGCGCTGGCGTCAACATGGCTCTGACCCGCCCGTTGGGTGCTGCGGACGCGCCCTTGACCAACGTGTTGCCATCGATGCTGAAAACGTCGGTGGTGTTGTTGTAAACAATGACGGCCCCGGTGAATTCGTCATTCATCGTGGCACCCCGGTAACGGCGCAGTTGCGCTTGGGTGATGAATTTAACAGTGTCGGCACGACTGTCGTACTCGATCATTTCGCCTTCACCTTCAATGAATTCGTCCAGCCCATCGCGTTTTTGCTTGAAAAACGCCAGTTTGCCCGGCTCGGCTGTCACCAGACCAAACTGGTAGCCCTCGGCATCCTGGCGCACGTCAATCTTGGCCCCCCGGATGAGGATGGTGCCTTTGGTCAACACCACCCGTCCGGTGAACACACTGGTTTGTTTCAAATCGTCAAAACGCAGGGCATCGGACTCGACATTCATGGGCTTGTTTCGATCCGATTTTTCGGCGAACGCCTGAATGCAGCACAGGCTCAGCACCGCAACCAAAAGCAAGGGGCGAAGGCTCAATTTCATTTGCCGCTGCGAATTTGACCGGCCAAAAACTCGACGGTTTGCAAGGCGCGCTCCATGGACCCGGCCATGCCGCCCGTCCAAAAACGGCCAGCCACACCTAATGCGGGAACGCCGTCGATCTGGTAAGCATTAACCAAATTGCTGGCTTGTCTGACCTTGGTGGCGACTGTGAATGAGTTGTAGTTTTCAATGAATTTGGCTTTGTCGACGCCTTGCGCAGCCACCCAGTCGGCGATTGCGCCATCCTGATCCATGTGTTGATGCTCCAAGTGAATGGCGGCAAACACATGGGCATGCAGTTTGTCAATTAGCCCCATGGCTTCCAGGGCATAGAACAGCCGCTGCTGCGGTTTGATGCTGTCCTGAAAAGCGACCGGTACCCGTCGCACGGAAATATCTTTGGCGACGCGTCTGCGCCAGGCATCGAACGCAGGTTCAAAGGCATTGCAATGCGGACAGAAGTAACCAAAAAATTCAACCACTTCAATTTTTCCCGCGGGCGCTTCGACCGGGGCGCGCTTCTCTAGCACCAGGTAATCGGTGCCAGCGGCAAATGGTTTGCCTTGTGCCAGTGCATTGGATTGAATCAAGGCGGCGCCAGCAAAAGCGCCACAGGCCAAAGAAAAATCACGACGTTTCATCTTCAAACACTCCAGTTAAATCAGTCGGACAAGGCCGACTTTAAAAAGTTCTAGCCCAGGCCCTAGCGTTGTACCCTTACCAGGGCAGTTTCCAGCCCGGATGCATCGAGTTTTTCCTTGGACTTGTCAGCATCTTCCTTCTTGTCAAAAGGACCGACCCGCACCCGGTACACCGTTCGACCCGATTGCTCACGCTCTGTCACCTTGGTTTCCACGCCCCCTAGGGACAGCTTTGCACGCTGGCTTTCGGCATCTTCAGGGGTGCGGAACGCGCCCACCTGAACAAAATAGGCAAACGGTTCAGCGCTAGCGCCAGCGGCGCGTGATTTCACCAGATCGCCCAGAGGGTCCGCCGATGCCGACGGTGTTTTGACGACTGCTTTGGGCGCAGAGGCTGGTGCCGCTGCCGCTTCAGGCGCCGGTGTTGGTTTTGCCTTTGCGGCAACTGCTGGCGTGATAGGCGATGTCTTTTCAGCGTTGCTTGTTACCGCCGGGGCCGAATCGCTCTGCGCTGAAGGTTTAGCTGGGTTTTTGCCATATAAAGGGGTGTTGGGATCCCAGTCCTTGTTCTTTTGGGTCTCTGCTGCATCCTGATCGGCACTGCGGCTTTGCCCCTTGTTGACAAACGGGACCGGAACTTTGGTGACATAGACCGCAACGGCCAGTGCCACTCCCAGGCCCACGACCATTCCAATGATGAACCCCAGAAGGGTGCCGCCGCGCTGCTGTTTCATGCTTTGCATCTCTCTAATCAGTTGGGGACAGAGCTGAAGGTCTGTCCCGCAAGGTGGTTGGTTTACATTTTTTGCGGGGCGCTCACACCCAGCACTGCCAGACCATTGTGCAACACCTGAGCAGTGGCGGCGACCAGGGCCAGTCGCGCTTGCTTGACGGTGACGTCGTCCACCAAAATGCGTTCGGCATCGTAATAGCTGTGGTAGCTGGCGGCAAGCTCGCGCAGGTAAAAAGTCACATCATGCGGTGCGAAATCGACAGCCGCCGCCGTCAGCATGTCCGGGAACTTGGCCAGCAGCAGCATCAGGGCCTGGGCTTGCGGGCTTTGCAGGGGCGAGAGATCGACGTCCTTGAGCGTTGCCACATCACCCTCATCCTTCTCACGCCATGCAGCCAGTACCGAGCAGATGCGGGCATGAGCATATTGGACGTAATAGACCGGGTTGTCGTTGTTCTTGGCCACCGCCAGATCGACGTCGAAGGTGTATTCGGTATCGGGCTTGCGGCTGAGCAGGAAGAAACGCACGGCATCCTTGCTGGTCCACTCGATCAGGTCGCGCAGCGTCACGTAGCTGCCGGCACGCTTGGAGATTTTGACCTCTTCGCCGCCCTTGACCACTCGCACCATGGTGTGCAGCACGTAATCGGGGTAGCCTTGCGGAATGCCCACATTGGCTGCCTGCAGGCCGGCGCGCACCCGCGCAATGGTGCCGTGGTGGTCGGTGCCCTGGATGTTGATGACCTTCTCGAAACCGCGCTCCCACTTGGTGATGTGGTAGGCCACATCAGGCACAAAATAGGTGTAGGTGCCATCTTGCTTGCGCATCACGCGGTCTTTGTCGTCGCCGTAGTCGGTGGATTTGAGCCACAGGGCGCCATCCAGCTCATAGGTTTTACCGGCTTCCTGCAGCTTTTGCACTGCCGCATCGACCTTACCGCTGGTGTACAGGCTCGATTCCAGGTAATAGTTATCGAACTTGACGGCAAAAGCCTGCAAATCCAAATCCTGCTCATGGCGCAGGTAGGCTACGGCGAACTGGCGCATGTCGTCCAGCGCTTCGATGTCGCCTGACGCGGTGAATTCGCGGTCGTCGGAATGAACGGTCTTTTTAGCCAGGTAATCGGCGGCGATGTCTGCAATGTAGTCGCCGTTGTAGGCATTGGCGTTTTCTCCGCTCGGCCACTGGGCATCACCCGGCTTGAAGCCGCGGGCACGCAGCTGGGTGCTGGTGGCAAGCGTGCCGATCTGCACCCCGGCGTCGTTGTAGTAAAACTCGCGGTACACCTCCCAGCCCTGGGTCTGGTAAAGGTTGCAGATCGCGTCACCTAACGCGGCCTGACGGCCATGGCCCACATGCAGCGGGCCGGTGGGGTTGGCCGAAACAAACTCGACCAGCATTTTCCGGTTTGCTGCGGGCTGCTTGCCAAAGGCGGTGGCTTGTGCCAGCACCTCACGCACGATTTGCTGCTTGGCTGCGGGTTTGAGCTTGATATTGATAAAACCGGGGCCCGCAATGTCAATCGCATCCACCCAAGCCTGATAGGGCGTAGCGGCCAGCAACTCGGTGCGCAGGTTTTCTGCCAGTTGGCGGGGGTTGAGTTTGAGCGGCTTGGCCAGCTGCATGGCCGCGGTGGTGGCCAGATCACCATGGGCCGCCACCTTGGGCGACTCAAAGGCGGCTTTGGCACCGGCGCCGGGCAATAATTTTTCCAGCGCTTGGCGCAGGGCTTCGAGTAATTCAATTTTTACAGACAACATGCCTTGATTTTACGGGGGGCAGGGTTCAATCCTGCTTAAGGGGCAAGATCATTGCAAACAGATACTGTCAGCCGGTTTGCCAATCTGGGCGTTGTGTGCTGGAATCCGATCCGGGATTTCCAACCAGACCTCATTTCAAGGAAACACAATGAAGAAACTTTTGACACTTCTCGCCATGGGCCTGACGCTTTCCCTGGGTGCTGCCCATGCGGCTGATGCACCGGCAGACTGCGCTGCCAAGTCTGCTGAGAAAAAGCTGGCTGGCGCGGCCAAATCCAGCTTTGAGAAAAAATGCCTTGCAGGCGCAGGCAGTGCAAGCACTGCAGCTGTCACAGTAAGCCCCGCTTGCGAAAAATCTGCCCTCGACAAAAAATTGGCTGGTGCAGCGAAAAAAAGTCATTTGAAAAAATGCATGGCTGATGAAGTGACTGGCGCCAAGTCTGACGTTTCAACCAAGCCTGCTGCAGCAGCGTCTGTGCCAAAGAAATAAATCGACAGCGCAAAAAAACCCCACCAGCAAGGCCTGAGTGGGGTTTTCTTTTGGCATGATGCGGTCATGATTTCTCGCTCTGACTCATCCCCTTCCATCTCCTGCGTGATTCCGGCCTTCAATGAAGCGCGCAATTTGGCCACTTTGGTGCCCCAGGTTTTAACCATGCTCGCCGGTTTGAGTGGCCGTGTGGAGCTGATCGTGGTGGATGACGGTAGTCGGGACGACACCACGCAGGTCATGCAGTCGCTGTGCGCCAGCCACCCTGAAGTGGTTTACCTTAAGCTTTCGCGCAACTTTGGCAAAGAACCCGCGCTGACCGCAGGCATTGATGCAACGCGCGGCGAAGTAGTCGTTTTGATGGATGCAGATGGCCAGCACCCCGCGTCCCTGGTGCCTGAGATGCTCCAAAAATGGAAGCAAGGCTCAGACGTGGTGTACGCGGTGCGCAAAACCCGCGACGACCAATCTGGGCTGCAAGTGAGCCTGACCGGGCTTTTTTATACCTTCGTCAACTTCGGCAACCGGGTCAAAATTCCGCCCAATGCGGGAGACTTCCGGCTCATGGACCGCAAGGTGGTCGAGGCCCTCAAGAGTTTGCCCGAGCGCAACCGCTTCATGAAGGGTTTGTATGCCTGGGTGGGCTTTAACAGCACGGCCATTGACTACCAGCCACTACCGCGCGCCGATGGCAAAAGCAATTTTGGCCTGCGCGGCTCGCTCTCCCTGGCACTCACAGGCATTTTGGCGTTTTCGATTGCACCTTTGCGTGCCATGACCTTGGGCGGGCTGATTCTGTCGATCTTGGCCATGGGCTATGGCGCCTGGGTGGTGATCGACTTCTTTGTCAATGGGATTGCCGTCCCCGGCTACGCCACGATCGTGGTGGGCATGATGTTTTTCAGCGGCATTCAATTGCTCTCCATCGGTGTGCTGGCGGAATATGTCGGCCGCATTTATGAAGAAGTCAAACAACGGCCACAGTACCTCATCAGCCAGCGCGAGGGTGGTGGCTTGCTTTGAGCGCGTCCACCTTCTGGTTTCTGGCGGTGGGCGGCTCCGCCGCACTTACCCACATGGCTGTATTTGCACTGGCTCAAGCCCACATGTGGCCCGAACTGGCCAATGCCCTGGGCTTTTGTATTGCGTTTTTTGTGAGCTTTGCCGGTCACCGGCTTTTGAGCTTCAAGGATGCTGGCACCAGCGTGGCCACCAGTCTGGTCCGGTTTGCGGTGACCGCGCTGGCAGGGTTTGCCAGCAACGAACTCATTTTTTCACTGCTGCTGCGCACGCTTGAACTGCCGGCGCTACTGGCCTTATTTGTGGCCCTGGTCTTTGCAGCCGGGCAGACCTTTGTGCTGGGCCGGTTCTGGGCTTTTCGCCGTTAAACCGCCACCCGACTGGTACAGCCGCCAGCCCGCCCCTTCGTAAAAGAGGCTCCAGCCTGACAAATCCATTGTTATTTTGTTGTCGATCCGGGTGGCAAACCAGTTGCCCGGCGCGCCACCCGCCTGCGCCAACACCTCGGGTGCCTGCAGCACCTGCGCGGCTTGCAGGTCAAAATCAGCGCCTTCAAACAGTTCCCGCTGCCAGCTGTCACCGGCCTGCTGACGCAAGGCGGGCCAGTCGCCCAGCACCACCATCGGCTTGCGGGTTTGTGCATAGAAGGGCAAGTCGTAAGGGAATGCATCGGTGACATACAAAGTGTCGTTCGGCCCGGCCGCACAGGCCAAGACCTGGGCCATGTCCTGCGCTCGTTCGTTGCGGGTGATGGCGCCCAACTTGCTAACCAAGGTCAAGGCGATGGCGATGTTGAGCAGGCACAGCGCCGCAAAAATCTTGCCCGCGTGCGCCCGGTGCGCCACAAGACGCTGCCAGCCCAGCGCAGACAGCAGCGCCAGCGCGGGCATCACCGGCAAGGTGTAGCCAATCAGCTTGGAGTTGGGGAGCGAGAAAAACACCAGAATGGCGCCGACCCAGATCCAGCACAGGCTCCACCATTCATTGGCGAGCGCTGGCGCGGTTTCCAGTGGTTGGCGGGCTTGTCGGCGCAGCTGGTTCAGGGCAAAAAACACCCAGGGAAACAGCAGCACGGTCACGGCCAGCAGGTAAAACCACCAGGGCTGCGGGTTGTTGTAGGTGGCGGCGGTGTAGCGGTTAAGTTGCTGGCCTACGAACATGTAATTGAACAACTGCGGGTACTTTTGCTGCGCGATCACAAACCACGGCAGCGCAATCAGCGCAAACAGGCCCAAGCCACTGATCCACGGCAGGTAGAGGATTTTTTTGAACTGGCGCGTCCAGATCAGCCAGATAAAAATCACCAGCCCCGGCAGCGCAATGCCGATCAGGCCCTTGCTGAGCATGCCAAAAGCACAAGCCACAAAACCCAGCCGGGCCAGCGTGGCGTTGGGTTTGTCACCCGCCATGAAGGCAAACGCAAAGCACCAGATCGCCACGCCAATCCACGAGGCCACCGCCATGTCATGGTTGATGTACTGGCCACCAATTAAAAAAGTCAGGCTGGTGCCCAGCATGAGAACAGCACGGCGCGCGACCTGCTCGGTGCTGATGTTGCGCGCCGACAGGTACAGCACGACGAGCATCAACCCGACATGCAGCGCCGGCACCAGGCGCAGCGCCACCTCGTTGATGCCGAAGGTGGCCAGCGACATCGCCTCCAGCCAGTAGAGATAAGGCGGCTTGTGAAAGAAGGGAATGCCGTTCAGACGCGGCGTGAGCCAGTCGCCGCTTTGCAGCATCCAGCGGCCAATTTCGCCATAGCGGCCTTCGTCGGGCACGGCCAAGGGCCGCATGGTGGCCAGCAGCAACAGCAGCAGCCAAAGCGCGGCCAGGGTCAGCCAGGATTTTTGTCGTTCAGTCAGGGAGGTATTCACCGGTGAATTTTAAGGGGCAGGGCGTCTACTCGCTGGGCTGCAAATCTGCCGCAATCAACCTGAACTGCTCCAGCGCCGCTTCCAGGTCGTCCACGATCTCTTGCGCAATCACGTCCGGCGGCGGCAGGTTGTCACTGTCGGCCAATGAATCGTCCTTGAGCCAGAAGATGTCCAAACTGGCTTTGTCGCGGGCAATCAGGTCAGCGTAGTCGTACACGCGCCAGCGGCCATCGAGCGCATCAAGTGACCACGTCGCCTTGCGCGCATGCCGGTTCGCCGGGTTGTACAGCGTGACGAACTCCTCCAGATGCTCGCGTTTGAGCGGATTGGTCTTGAGCGTGAAATGCTGGTTGGTGCGCAGGTCGTAAATCCACAGCTTCTTGGTCCACGGCGTTTCACTGGCGGGCTTGCGCTCAAAAAACACCACGTTGGCCTTGACGCCCTGCGCGTAAAACAGGCCGGTCGGCAGGCGCAACAGCGTATGCACATCGCACTCGTGCAGCAGCTTCTTGCGGATGGTCTCACCCGCGCCGCCTTCAAACAGCACGTTGTCGGGCAACACCACCGCCGCGCGGCCGTGCTGCTTGAGCAGGGTCTTGATGTGCTGCACAAAGTTGAGCTGCTTGTTGGACGTGGTGGCCCAGAAGTCGTCACGCTCGATCACATCTTTTTCGGTGCTCACCCGACCTTCGGCGCCGGTGATCATGGTGCTGCTCTTCTTGCCAAAAGGCGGATTGGCCAGTACCACGTCAAAGCGCTCGCCGGGGTCGGCGGCCAGCGCGTCGGCCACCACAATCGGCACCGATTTGTCGCTACCAATGCCGTGCAACATCATGTTCATGGCCGCCAGGCGCGCCGTGCTTTGCACCAGCTCCCAGCCGCGCAGGGCGGATTCCTTCAGGTGCTTTTTCTGCTCGCGCGTCAGGTTGGGGTTGTGCTCCGCCACATGGTTGTGCGCGGCAAACAAAAAGCCACCGGTGCCACAGGCCGGGTCGCAAATGGTCTCGCCCGGCTTGGGCGCAATGCAGTCCACCATCGCCTGAATCAGCGGGCGCGGCGTGAAATACTGCCCGGCCCCGCTCTTGGTGTCTTGCGCGTTCTTTTCCAGCAGGCCCTCGTAGGCATCGCCTTTGACGTCGGCGCCCATGGCCGACCAGTTTTCGCAATCGATCAGGTCCACCACCAGGCGGCGCAGCTTGGCCGGGTCCTGAAACTTGTTTTGCGCCTTGCCGAAGATCAGGCCGATAGTGCCTTTTTCGGCTCCCAATTTTTCCAACGTGTGGCGATAGTGGTCAAACAGCTCGTCGCCGTCTTTAGCCAGCAGCGAAGGCCAGTCGTAGCCCTTGGCGATGGGGCTGGGCTGGCTCCACGGCGGCTGGCTGCGCTCGTCGGCCATCTTGAGGAACAGCAGGTAAGTGAGCTGCTCGACATAGTCGCCGTAGCTCATGCCGTCGTCGCGCAGCACGTTGCAGTAATTCCAGAGTTTCTGGACGATGGTGGCTGAGTTCATGATGAAAGCTTTGATAGTTCGCGTAAGGTTTTAGCCAGCGGTTTGGCGCGCTGCTGGCTGAAGGAGTCACCCGGCAAATGCCCGGACAAAGCCTGTTCAAATTCGGGGTCTGAGAAAAGCGCTGTGAATTCCGCCGCCATATAGACGCGTAGCTCTGGGGAGGCAGCGCGGCACTCGGCAAGCAACTCAGGGCGTCGGTCTGCAACCGTAATGATGTCTTCCAGGTCATGGCTGCCCAGGTAGTCTGGTTTGCCACTGGCGTGTTTACCCCGGTCTTTGAATGCTTCCAACTTGGTGCCAATGAACACGGGGGCCGTGATGAGCCTGATGCTTGTTCCGCTGGGCAATACCACCGTCTCTGCAGTGTCCAGCGCCAGCGGATACCAACGGTTTGCAAAGCCCAGAATGTCTTTCACCGTTGGCATCAGATCGAGGGTTACGCTCTTGTACACCCAGCGGCAAATGGGTGCGTCGGGACGCATGTCATTGCTGAAGCCTTGCGCGCGGACTTGTTTTTCTATGTCGTGGTAGTCGTGCACGGTTAAGGCCTGGGCCACGATGTCTACATCTTCGGTGATACGGATGCGGTCTGGTCGCTCTAGTGTGAGCAGCAAGCCAGTGGCACAACCACCTACAAAAATGACGCTGTCACACACAGGGCCAAGCGCCTGTGCCACCAGTTCCAGAATGGCCAAGTTGGGGTTATTCAGTGCGGCCATTAACTCAGCCTTTCTTCGAGAAACTTGCGGGCTATTTCACGTTCGCGCGCCTGACCAATGCGTAGTGCGTCAAACAAAGCCAGTAATTCATAAAAAGGTGGGTCCTGGACTGCTGCTAATGGCAATTTAGGGTACAGCGGCAACAGCGTACTACCGCGCACCGGGCCATCTGCATGCGGCCAAACCGGGGGTAACTCGTCGCCAAACAACATTTTGGATTTGAGCGGCTCGACCGCATAGGCCGTAGGAAAACCCATGGTGATCTCGCCCCGCACCGCCGGAAAAAAATACGAAGCGCCATACAACACCATTGGCCTGAATGCGGCCATCACCAGCGTGGGTGTGTCATTTACCTCGGCCAGCAACCGTGCCCCACTCAAGCGGGCCATGCAGGCATGCGCCTCAAACTGCGACATATGCAGGGCCTGCCCGAGCGCGGCATAGGGCAACTTTTGACCTGCCAGACACACCAGCTTGAAGGCCATTGCCAAGTCTTGCGGCTTGAGAGACCACTGGGCATGGCTAAGGCGAGATTTGATTCCAGATGAACTCATGGGGAAATTGTATTCAATATGCATACAGAATACGGACAAAAAGATGATCCAAACCAAGGAATAAATTTCATTTATGCAAATTGCATACTGCATACCCGCGTAACGGTCAGACATTCAAGCCGCTATTCCACCTTCAACCCCCGCACCACCAGCTCGTCATACCCCGTTGCCGCATCCGGCTCCCGAGAGAACGCCCATTGCGGCAGCAGCGCCAACAGCACCTCTGCCGTGGTGCGCACAATGCAGCCCGGCACCACATGTCCGCCAAAGACCTGGCCCGTGGCGGTGCTTAGGGCCATGTGCAGATGCGAGCTGCTGTGTGCGCCGCTGTCCGTCACGTTTACCCCCACGGTGCCAGACAGACTCAGGATTTCAAGGTCGCCCGTCAGGCGCTGCGGCTGGTCCGCCCCGGCAAAGCGAAGCCCAGCGGTTGACAGGCTGCCGATGCCAGAGAGAACGAAAGCGGCGCGGCAATTGTGACTAAGCACAGCAGCCTCAATGGCTTGGCGCAGGTCCTGACCGGGGGTCAGGCGGAGGGGCAGGGTTTGCATGGTTTTATATAAGAAATTGACCTGTAGCCCTTATACGACGTGTGTAAGCTGCTCTCATAAATGGAGCAGATTAAGCAACCGCCTTACCCCAACTCACGCGTCCCACGGCATTTGGTTTGCCCAAAATGGCTGCAACCCCAGAACTGCTTACCGGCCGCGGCTCCTTGGCGAGCCAGTCGCAGCACCATCGGCGCGCTGCAAAGAGGACAGCCTGGCGTTGCTTCGGCAGTTGGAGCCGCTGGCTGTGGCTGGCCCACCTCGCGCACTGCTGGCGCAGGCGAACCAGAAACCGCCGCCTGCACCTGAATGCCGCGCTGCAATGTCTTGCCGTTGATCAGCTGAATCTCGCGCCCCTCGGCAAAGCTGCGCGCCTCTTGGGTGAACTCGCCCGACGTCACCACAAAACCGCCCGCCACCCGGCGCGCCGCCATCACGCCGTACAACTCGCGCACGGGTTGCACGCCCACGCGTAGCGCACGCCATTGCTTGCACTGAACCAGGTATTTGTCCGAACCCTTTTGCAGCAACACGTCCACCCCGCCGTCTGGCCCGCCACCGCCGTTGTCCAGCGCGGTAAAGCCCTGACGGCGGAAATACTCACCCACCAACACCTCAAATTCACGCCACGTTCCTTGCGCCACGCCATCGGCCCGGTTGGCCGCTTCGGCATGCAAATGCCTGGCCTGATGCCGCTTGTAGGCCGAGATACCAGCACCCAGCAAAAAGAGGAAAGGCAGGATGTACTGGCCAATGGTGGCTAACGTGTGCCACATGGCAGTTGCCACGAAACTCCCGGCCTGCCCGAGCTGCAGCGCTGTCGTCAATGGCTTTTGCGCTATCGAATGCAGCCAGAAGTAGCTAACCACCGCCAGTGCCACCCCCGCCCACCAGGGCAACAGCGCGGTGGCCTCCACCACGACATCCGCCAGTCCGTTCTTTTTACGTCGTGCCATTCTTCTCTCCCTTTTTAATTATGTTGCTTATTTTTACATCAAATAAGGCTGTAGACCCCGTAGAATATGCGTGAACAGCTACTTTTTTGATAGTGAATTCGAAACTGCCCGATACGCCTGATCTGGCCGATTCCGAACGTCGGGATAGCGCAATTCCAAAATCCCCTCCCTCACCATCGCCGTCAAAAAGCGTGATTGCAACTTCTCAGCATCACGGTCAACCAGCGCCGCCAGTTCAGCAGTTGATAACCAGCCGCTCTGGCATAGCTGTTGAATGACACTTTTGAGTTGATCCACCGGAAGTTTTTTATTTTTGCGGGCGGGCTCTGCCAGCGGCAGCAGGCCCTGAATCTCCACTGAGAGTCCAGCCAGGCGATCCAATTGGGGGGAGTTCGATGGCAATTGGGGGGAGTCCCCGGCTAATTGGGGGGAGCTTTGGGGGGAGTCTCCCTGCAAATGAGGGGAGTCGTCACTTGATTGGGGGGAGTCCTCTGCCACGCGGTAACTGGCCCAGCGCCGCTGGTTTTGCTGCGTCAGCAAGCCATCGCGCACCAGGGTTTGCAGCACGGCGGTGATGTCCTTGGAGTGCTCGCCGGTGATTTCCTGCATGCGGCCATTGGTCACGCCGCCTTCCACCTGCGCCGTCACTACCGCTTGCACCGCCGTCTTGTCCAGCTTGGTGAACCTGTCACCAAAACGCACGCGCAGCGCCTGATCCACTTCGTCCGGTATCAGGCTGACCATGGGCAGCACCAGCTTCACGCGGTCGGGCTGTAACGACTCTTCCAGCCGGGGCGAGCGCCAATGCTGCGCACGCCAACCGGCCCGAATCTTGTCCATGCCCGACCCGGCCTTGTCGCCACCGCCCATGAGTTGAAACATCAACTGCAGGCTCTTGTTGCGGCACTCGCTTACGCCACCCTGCAATAACTGCACCCGGGACACCAGCAGCGAACCGGGGTTGGACAACTCAATCCGATCCGGGTAGCGCTCAATCACCACGCCGCCCTGCCCACGATGGTCCGCATGCACCAGCGCGTTGACCACCGCCTCGCGCAGCGCTTCATGCACCGCCGAATCGTCCTTGCGGTACAGCTCACGGTCCAGCTGAAAGGGCATTTTCAAGTCGCCCGACAGACGCTGCATCACCCGCACATAAAACTGGAACAGATTGTTTTCCCAAGTGCCATCGGGCACCACGCGGTCGGTCCAACGCACGGCGGGGTCGTCAGACAAGCGCTCGCGATAGTCCACATGAAAGCCCGGCAGCGCATCACGCAGTGCCTCAAACCGGCCAAACATCAACAGGCCCGCCACGGTGGCGCCTTCCAGGCCCGTGGCACGGTCACGGCGCAGCGCACTCAGCTTGGTCAACAGGGGCGTGTCGTCCAACAGCAGCCACGGATGGTCTGGCGCACGGGAGGCAAAGCGGTTGCGGGATTGCTTGACCGTCTCCGGGTCAAAGTCTGGCTGACCAAAGTGCTCCACTATTTGCGAGTCCGCTGGCGTATCGGACTGGTCGGCCAGCATGCGGCGCACCTCGTCGTCCGAACAGCGGTAGTCGCCCTCATCAGCACGGCGGTAAGTGCCTGTCATGGGGTTGGGCCCTACAAACACCGGGCGCTGCAGCCGCGAGGCGCGCGGCACATTCACCAGCACAAACTGACGGCCTTCGTCTTCCACCGTGCGCACATCGTCATCGCGCAGCAGATTGGTGCTGATTTTGTGGCGGTCGTTCAATTGGCCCCACAGCACGGTGCGCAGTTGCGCGGCGTCTGGCACGCCCTCCCACACCAAGCCCGTGGACTTTTCGGCCACGCCCAAAACAATGGTGCCGCCCTGGGTGTTGGCCATGGCGGAATAGGACTCCCAAAAACTGCCGGGAATGCCACCGCGCGCCGATTTGAATTCGGTGTCGATGCCTTCGGTGCTGGACTGCAGGGCGGAGAAAAGGTCAAGCTGGCGCATGGGGGCTATTGCTGGATTTCTTCATCTGGTCTCGGCCATTCCTTGCAAAGCAGTTCTCCGAGGACTTTTCCACGCGCAACGATAGTCTCTTCATCCCAGACTTTAACCGCATCGAAATATCGATTCATTCGCAATACGGAATGCTTGTACTCAATAAGCTTCATCTCAAGCGAGCCGTTGCTTGCAGCGGGATTCAGATACTTATTCAAAAGCGTCAAATTGCCAAGAGTCTGCAACTGCGAATTGCGCAGTCGAATTGAGTCCGCCATTTCCTTTAATTCGTCTTTTGCTAAAAATGGAAGCCTTGCAACGTCTGCAGGAACATCAACCCCTTTCAGTTGCCAATTCGTGGACCACGTTTGCGGCAGAACGTGCTCAATTTGCAGCGCTGGCGGCAACTCGTGCGTTTCTGACTTTTTACCACGCTGTGCCAGCTCCAGTCTTTCAAGAATCAGACGCAATGCCGGAGTCCCGAGGACTTTGAATACAGGTTTGCTAATTGCAAACTCAACGACCTCAGCATCTGTAGGCCATTTCCGCGTGCCGCCCTTGCCACTGAGAAGCTTTTTAGTCAAAGCCCCCAGCACCTCAGCAGCAGGCACGCCCAGTAAGGCACCGATTACCTCCACGAAAAGCTTGTTGTATTCCTTGTTTTCCTCTCCAGTGAAAACCCGTCGCGCAAGGAAACTCTCGACAACAAAAAGGCACTTTTCCTTCTGACCATCATCCAGTCCGGCCTCAGATTCCAAAAACAAAATGAGTGGCGTGGCTGTTGAAACATCGAAGTCCAGCAACACGCGTTGCAGTTCTTTGCTCGACAAGCCGTGTGAAATGGCTCCTTCGTACTTTTGGTAAACATCGCCGTGGCGAGCTAAATCAGCCAGCTCGTCACGCACATTTGCATACGGTCGAGGCGTGGCTGAAATCCATCGCCGGTATTCCTCGTTCACTCTCCGCGTATCGACCAGCTGACCTGTCTTGGTCATCAAGAAGTACCGCAGGGCCATATCCAGCCGAGAGTATGTACGCCCGCCGCGCTTGACCTCAGAACTCCAGAAAGGCGTTTCAAACTTACTCCAGTAGTCATCAAAAATCTGATCACGATTTTGACGCTCCTTTTCAGCACGCATGAATATCAGACTACGCAACAAGTCCGACTGTGAAAGAGGTCGACCCTGAGAATTCAATGAGTAGAAAATTTCTTGCGAGTCATCCCCCTCGGAGAGCGCAATTTCTACGACACAAAAATCTTGTTGGAGCGCTTGCAAGAGCGCGAAAGCAACATCTTCCCCAGACTTCCCCGTTTCCGCTGCCGCTTTTGTCAGCCACACATCGGTTGCTTTTGAAAAATACAAGTAACCCTCAACCAAGTTGCTACGAAGTTCAGGCTTGCGCTTCCGCGGCAACCGGATCAAGGGATACTTTTTTTCGACATCAGCTTTGCTACCGGCAGAAAGAACTGCACGAAACACATCACGATTCAGCGTTGTCGGCCAAAGCTTGAATAATTCCTCTTCGGGTGATTCCATTACGTCTGAATCGGAGTTTTCCAGATAGCGCGTCGTCGCACGGTCAAGCGTGCGCCAGTCATTCTTTCGCGCAATATCCCGAAAAGCGCAAAGCAATATTTGCAGTGTCGTCAAACGCTGTTGCCCATCAATGACCAAAAAACGTTTTACCTCTCGGGGTGAACTTGGCCGAACTCCCTCGATGATCAAGGCACCCAGATAGTGCGGTGTACCCTGCTTACCCGCCAACTGCAGATCAGCTTTTTCAACTACATCTTCCCAAAGCGTTTCCCACTGTGGCGTTTCTTGCCAGACATAAAGCCGCTGGAACATGGGAACCACATAACGCAGTTGTGAATTGAATAGCGTGTCGATCGTTCTAGGATTAGCTTGCATAGATTCTTTACGTTTCTTTCCAATATTTGATGGCAATTGCCCAGCTACGAATTGGCCAGTCCCAAAACCGCAGCCCCCCGCACCAGCTCAACCCCGGCACGCTCCAGCGCAACAGGGAAGTCGGCGCCACTCAAATAAGCGAACTCTTGCGCCCGTGCCTCGCCGATGACATCACCGGGCTCAGGGCTAAGCGCCGGGTGGCACATGATGATGCAGCCTGCTGGCGCCGTGGTCAGCCAGCAGTCCATCAGGCGGGCATAGCTGGAGGCGTCACCCGTGAAGTTGTATATGCCTGATAGGGCTGTAGCGCCCGTCAGACCTGCGTGAGCAGCTATTTTTTCTATAGCGACTGCACCCATCGCGGCGATGATGCGGCTTTTCAGATCGGCACTACCCGACGGCGCGCGCGAGATGCGCAAATAAGGTCGGCGGCTTTGGCTGCCATAGCGGCTGGCCAATGCTGCGACCAGAGCCTCGCGGATACCAGCAAATTGCTGCACATGCTGGTGGCCGTCCACGTAGTCGGGCGGGGCTTGCCAGTGCGCTTCAAAGGCGTCCAACTGGCGCTCAATCACGGCGCGCGCAGTCGTTACGTCAAAGCCGCCCAGCAGCGCTTTGAGCATGGCGGCATTGAGCGACAGGCCGTGCCCGGCGGCCATGGCAAAGTCGCTGGTCCAGTCCAGGTGCAAGCCGACGTCGATGCGGCCGCGCAAGTCTTGCAGCAGCGCTGCATCCTGCGCCCAGCGCGGGGACAGCACCATGGCGCTGGTGGCGCTGATTCGTCCCATCACCGCCAGTTGGGCGATGCCGCGCGAGGCGCTCTCGTTCACCGCAAAGTCATCGGCGCACAGAATGACGCCCTTCATGCGGCTTTCCAGAAGCCGGGCTGGGCGTAATGGTGTTTGAGGTAGTCGATCCACAGCCGCACGCGCAAGGGCAGCAGCTTGGCCTGCGGGAAAACGGCGTAAATGCCGTTGGCCGGGGCGGCAAAATCTTCCAGCACCGCTAGCAGTTTGCCGTCGGCAATGGCTGCTTCGACCTCCCAGGTGCTGCGCCAGGCAATGCCATAGCCGTTCAGGCACCAGTCGTGCAGCACCTGGCCGTCCGAGCAGCTCAAGGGGCCGCCGGGTTTGAGGTAAACCAGCTCGCTGCTGTCGCCATGCGGTACCTTGAAGGCCCAGCCCCGGGTTTGCGAGGCGTCGCTGGACAGGGTCAGGCAATCAAATTTGGACAATTCGCTGGGGTGGGCGGGTGTGCCGTGCTGGCGCAGGTAGGTGGGCGTGGCCACGCACAGACGGCGGTTGTCGGCCAGGCGCACGCTGACCAGGGACGAGTCCGGCATGTCGCCGACCCGCACGGCGCAGTCATAGCCCTCGCCGGCCAGGTCCACCACGCGGTCGCTCAGGTTCAGAGAAATCGTCACCTCGGCGTGCAGCTCCCGAAAGCGTGGCACCAGCGGGGCTACATGGCGGCGCCCAAAGCCTGCCGGGGCCGTGATGCGCAGGTGGCCGCTGGCTTTGAGGCCCCCGGCACTGACACTGGCTTCGGCATTGGCCAGGTCGGCCAGCAGGCGCTGGCAGTCTTCCAGAAAAGCGCTGCCTTCGTGGGTGAGGGTGATGCGCCGGGTGGTGCGCACCAGCAGCTTCACGCCCAGGCGCGCCTCCAGCGCATCCAGCCGTCGCCCCATGATGGCCGGGGCTACGCCCTCGGCAATGGCCGCAGCGGTGAGGCTGCCGCGGGTGGCGACAGACACGAAAGATTCGAGTTGTTTGAGCTTGCTCATACGGCAAGACTATATTCATAAAAGTCAAAAATTAACGGAAATATATTTCCATTGCGCTAATTTTTGCTTTGCGCCGCATCGGGCAAAGGCGGGCGGGTGAACCCTCTAGGCCAACGCTTTGGTTGGCGGCTCCGGGTAGGCTTCCATCAAACTTTTGGACAGTTGGCGTTTTAATTGGGTGACGGAAATGACGCCACGGATACGCGCCGGGCCTTCATCTCTGGCCCGTTGGACTACAAGCAAGTGCGTGCATTTGAGTTTGTCAAACGTCGCAACGACCCGATCTACATAGGCGTTCTTGAGTTCATCGTAGTCAATGATGTCCAGTCCACTCAGTGGGGTCATGACATCTTTAACGCAAAGTTCGTGATGCACCACCTGTTGAAGATGTCTCTGGTCAATGGGTTTGTTTCCTCGCAAATCAGTCGCCGTCACAAGGCCATCCACACAAGGAAAGTTGGTGGTGACAAAAAGCGCCCGAACGCCGCGGTTGATCATCACCATTTCGGCGCTTGAAATCGATGTCTTTGGATCAATCGTTTCTGCTTTCACAACCGACAAATCGGTCATGACATCCAGTGCAGGGGAGTCCATGAATACATGATTCTTGATCTTCGGCTGCGCTTGTTGAATACAGGTATCTTCAGAAAAACGATAAGTGGTCAAGGCTAAATCCTGCATTGCAGTACGCGCTTTCTGTAAGGGGTGTAAGTAAGTCCTTTAGTTTTTTATTGAAGCACAACCCAATTGTTTTGCTTGTTAACAAGTGTGTTGAGATGTGTTGTGGGTTTTACACTTCGGTGCTTTTATCGTATCGTTTTGGAGGCGTATTTTTTGAACTCTATTGAATTTGACCAGCTTGAAATAGACGCTGTCATCATTGACCTTGATGGCACGATGGTGGATACCTTGGATGATTTTTGTGTCGCGCTCAATGGCATGCTGGGCGATTTGCCAGTGCCATTTTCCGATGTACAAGTGGATCGTGCGCTGGTCGGGACGATGGTTGGGAAAGGTTCTGAAAATTTAATAAATAGTGTTCTGAGCCACATCAATAGGGCGCAAGAAGCTATCAATTCAAGAGCGGATGTGCTGGAGGAAGATGAGCAGGCGTCGCTCTATAGCCTGGCCTGGCCAAGTTACCAGCGCCATTACTTGGCGGTCAATGGGCAACATGCCGACGTCTACCCCGGTGTCGTGCCTGGGCTGCAATATTTCAAGGCACGAGGGTTGAAGTTGGCCTGCCTGACCAACAAGCCCACGGCGTTTGCCGTGGCTTTGCTCAAGGCCAAGAACCTGGACGGGTATTTTTCGGCGGTCTTTGGCGGCGATGCGTTTGAACGAAAAAAGCCCGATCCGCTGCCGCTGCTTAAAACCTGCGAAGCCTTGGGCACTTCGCCAGCGCGCACCCTGATGATTGGCGACTCCAGCAATGACGCGCAAGCGGCGCGCGCTGCCGGTTGCCCGGTGCTGTTGGTCACCTACGGCTACAACCACGGTCAGCCTGTTCGTAGCGTGGATGCAGACGGGTTTATGGATTCAATGCAGCAGCTTGTGCCGGTTTGATACGGCTTAAAAGGTTTCCCAATCGCCGTCGCTCGCTGCTGTCGCTTTGGCAGTGATCGGTTTTGCCGGTGCTGTTGTTGGTTTTGCGGGTGTCGAGGGGCGTGACCGGGCTGCCGCTCCCTTGGGAACGCCGCTGCCGCGTCGTTCGGTGCCTTTGAACGGTGGGGCACCTGGTTTGTGGGATCGCACTGCAGCGGTGGACAGGGCAATGGCCTGATGAGCCCCTTGGCCGCTCATTTTGAACACGGCAACCGTTTGCACCAGCTCCTGGGCCTGTGATTTGAGGCTGCTGGCGGCGGCGGCCATTTGTTCAACCAGCGCTGCATTTTGCTGTGTCACCTGGTCCATCTGCGTCACGGCTTCGCCGACTTGTGCCACGCCAAGGGACTGATCGTTGCTGGCCGCGCTGATTTCGCCCATGATGTCGGTCACGCGGCGGATGGAACTGACTACCTCGGTCATGGTGACACCGGCCTGGTCTACCAGGGCGGTGCCCTGCTCGACGCGTTCCACGCTGGCGTTAATGAGGGATTTGATTTCCTTGGCCGCTTCGGCCGAGCGACCGGCCAGGCTGCGCACTTCGCTGGCCACGACGGCAAAGCCGCGCCCTTGTTCACCGGCCCGTGCGGCTTCCACCGCCGCATTGAGGGCCAGGATATTGGTTTGGAAGGCAATACCGTCGATCACGCTGATGATGTCCGAGATCTTGCGGGAAGAGTCGTTGATGCCTTTCATGGTCTCGACGACTTGCCCGACGACCTCGCCTCCATTGATGGCGACTGTGCTGGCATTCATGGCCAGTTGATTGGCCTGACGGGCGTTGTCTGCGTTTTGTTTGACGGTGAAACTGAGTTGCTCCATGGAGGCGGCGGTCTCTTCCAGCGAGCTGGCCTGGCTTTCGGTGCGGGCACTCAAATCGTTATTGCCTTGCGCAATTTCGGCGCTGGCCGTGGCCACACCTTCGGCGCCATGGCGGACTTCATTCACGATGGACGCAAACTTGTCGCGCATCGCATTAATGGCATTCAACAGGCTGGGGTGGCCTGGGTCATTCATGGTGATGTTAACGGCGAGGTCGCCTTCGGCAAGGCGTCGTGTGATGTCGGTCGCGTAGCTGGGTTCGCCGCCAAGTTGCCTTGATATGCTGCGGGAGATGAGCAGGCCAATGCCTAGCAAAATACCGGCCAGAACCAGTGAACTGATCGCAAAGTAAAGGATGCGGTTGGCAACGATGGCGTCCACGGTGTCGATATAAACGCCCGAGCCGATGATCCAGCCCCAGGGTGCGAAGCCCTTGACGTAGGAGACTTTGGGGACCGGCTTGTCAAACCCCGGTTTTGCCCACATGTAGGAGACAAATCCTGCTCCGTTGGTCTTGACGGTTTCAACAAATTCCACGAAGAACAGTTTTCCGTTGGGATCTTTGCTAGGCGATACATCCTGGCCGTCGAGTTCGGGTTTGATCGGGTGCATCAGCATGCGCGCTTGCATGTCCTGGACCCAGAAGTATTCATTGCCACTGTAGCGCAGATTTTTGATGGCGCTCAGGGCGAGTTGTTTGGCTTCGGTTTCCGGCAATTTCCCGGCAGCGGCAGCGCCCTGGTAATAAGCCAGCAGGCCATGTGCGGTTTCAACGGTTTGCCGCACACTGGTTTCACGTTCTTCCAGAATCAGTTTTTTCTCGGAAATGAGAAATAGGGCCGCCAAAATGATGATGCCAGCAACGGCGCTGGCAATGAGGACGGTTAGGCGTTTGGCAACGCTAAGCGAAGAAAGATTAAGCACGGCGCCTCCTTGAGAATGTGTTTCAGAGCATTCTACTGACGGGTGCCTGTGAAAATGTGATTTGGATCAACTTTGTCAAGCGCTTATTTGATGCCCAGCAGCGCGTCCTTGAGCTTCCAGTCGGCGGGTGCCGGACCCAGCCAGATGGACATCAGTGCTTTGAAGAATTCCGCTTCTTTGAATGGGTCTCCTTGTACTTTTCCCTTGACTGTGACGACGCTGCCGGTGCCGGGTAGCCACTCGATCAGGAAGTTGTCGCCTGCAACCATTCTTTTTTGTTCGGAAAAAATCTGGCTCATGCGCATCAGGCCGGGAATCAGCTGGGACATGCCGCTTTTGCCTGTGTTGTCCTCCATGCCTCGGGTCAGCAGTTTGCCCAGTTCGGCGGCGTCGATGTCGCGCACCATGGTGATGCTCAGGCGCTTGGGACCCGGCTGGCTGACGACTTCCTCGAACGTGCTGGCCTTTTTCCCCAGGTAAAGCCCGGCAACGTAGACTTTGAAAGGGCCTTTGTAGCGGGTGCCTGCGCCATTGAGCGGCAAGCGGGTGTTCTGCACGTCGGCCACGCCGTCTACCCTGACGCCATTGATGTCAAGATCGGCCGCCAGTGCCGTGAGTGCGAACAGACTGGTCAATGCCAGCAGCGCCAAATGTTTGATAGGTTTCATGGAGTCCTTGGTAATGGAACGATCATGCTATTTTGCGGTATCGGCATTCTGGGCTTGTTTGCTTCAATGCATATCAGGGTTTTTGCTGACATGGGCGAGGCGGCAAGCCAGGCGCCGCGCAGGCCGATGGTTTGATACACTGCGACCATGTTCATTCACCGCATCCACATCACAGGTTGTAGCGACCGGGGAGCCTGGCTTTGGCGCCCGCAGCAAGACACGTCGGCACTGGCCTGACTCTCCGCCTCTTGATTGAATGAACCGCAGCCCTTGCGCTGCTCGCTGGACCTGCCGCTTGTGGACTGCCCTTTGCGCAGTTCGTGTGCTTAAAGTCCGGCATTGAACTGAAAGAACATCCCGTGATCTCTGAACTTGAATTCAAAAGCCTGAGCGCCCAAGGCTACAACCGCATTCCCCTGATGGCGCAAGCGTTTGCCGATCTGGAAACCCCTTTGTCGCTGTATCTGAAACTGGCGTATTCCAAAGATGCAGGTCAAGACACTGGCCCCCACGCTACGCTGCCCCCCAAGGGGGCCGTCGGCCCCTTGGGGCGGCCCGGCGGTGCCAATAGCTTTCTGCTGGAATCGGTGGTCGGTGGTGAACGCTTTGGCCGCTACAGCTTCATCGGCCTGCCCGCCCGCACGCTGTTGCGCTCCATGGGTTTTGGTCCCGATGTGCGCACCGAGGTCGTGACCGACGGCGTGGTGGTGGAAACCTCGACGGCCAACCCACTGGTCTTCATCTCGGACTATCAAAAGCGCTTCAAAGTGGCGCTGCGTCCTGGCCTGCCGCGCTTTTGCGGCGGCCTGGCGGGCTACTTTGGTTACGACGCCGTGCGTTACATCGAGAAAAAGCTCGAAGCCTCCTGCCCGCCCGACACGCTGGGTTGCCCCGACATCCTGCTGCTGCAATGCGAAGAACTGGCGGTGATCGACAACCTGTCGGGCAAGCTGTACCTGATCGTGTATGCCGACCCGGCCCGCCCCGAGGCCTATGCCAACGCCAAAAAGCGCCTGCACGACTTGAAAGAGCAGCTCAAGTACTCGGTCAGCGCACCTGTGGTGAAACCGACGCAAAGCCATCCAGCCGAGCGCGACTTTGCCAAGGCCGACTACATCGCCGCGGTCGAGCGCGCCAAGGAGTTGATTGCCGGGGGTGACTTCATGCAGGTGCAGGTCGGCCAGCGCATCAAGAAGCGTTACACCGAGTCGCCGCTGAGTTTGTACCGGGCCTTGCGCGCGCTCAACCCCAGCCCGTACATGTATTACTACCACTTTGGCGACTTCCATGTGGTGGGCGCTTCGCCCGAGATTCTGGTGCGACAGGAACAGGTCACGCTGGACGGTAAAACGGAACAAAAAGTCACCATTCGGCCACTGGCGGGCACGCGCCCACGCGGCGCCAGCGTCGAGCTGGACAAGGCGGCCGAGGTGGAGCTGATCAACGACCCGAAAGAGCGTGCCGAGCACGTCATGCTGATCGATCTGGCGCGCAACGACATTGGTCGCATTGCCAAAATCGGCAGCGTCAAGGTGACCGAAGCCTTCTGCGTTGAGCGCTACAGCCATGTGATGCACATCGTGAGCAACGTCGAAGGCACGCTGCTGGATGGCATGACCAGCATGGACGTGCTCAAGGCTACCTTTCCGGCCGGCACGCTGACCGGCGCGCCCAAGGTGCACGCCATGGAGCTGATCGACCAACTGGAGCCGACCAAGCGCGGCCTCTACGGCGGCGCCTGCGGTTACCTGAGCTACGCCGGTGACATGGATGTGGCGATTGCGATTCGCACCGGCATCATCAAGGACCAGACGCTGTACGTGCAGGCCGCCGCCGGCGTCGTGGCCGACTCGGTGCCGGAGCTGGAGTGGAGAGAAACCGAGGCCAAGGCGCGCGCGCTGTTGCGGGCCTCCGAATTGGTGGAAGAAGGACTGGAGTAAATCATGAGCCACAAAATCAAACTCCTGATGATCGATAACTACGATTCGTTCACCTACAACATCGTCCAGTACTTGGGTGAGTTGGGCGCTGAAGTCGAGGTGTTTCGCAACGACGAAATCACGGTTGACGAAATTGATGCGAAGTTCAAAGCCGGTCAGCTTGACCGCCTGGTGGTCTCGCCCGGCCCGTGTTCACCGGCTGAAGCGGGCATTTCGGTCGCCGCCATCCAGCATTTCGCGGGCAAGCTGCCGATCCTGGGCGTGTGCCTGGGGCACCAGGCCATTGGCGCGGCCTTTGGCGGCAAGATCATCCGGGCCCAGCAGCTGATGCATGGCAAGACCAGCGTCATCAGCACCACGCAAGAGGGCGTGTTTGCCGGGCTGCCCGCGCAGTTCACGGTCAACCGCTACCACTCATTGGCGATTGAGCGCGCGAGCTGCCCGGATTGTCTCAAGGTGACGGCCTGGACCGATGACGGCGAGATCATGGGCGTGAAGCACACCGCGCTGGACATCGAAGGCGTGCAGTTCCATCCCGAGAGCATCCTGACCGAGCATGGGCACGCGATGCTGAAGAACTTTCTGGCCCCGCGCGAATAACGTGTCGCTATGAATTGTGTAGCTGCTCACGCAGGTTGTACGGGGGCTAGAGGCATAAATTATGCTTATGTGTTCGCGTTGATCATGGGTGTCAGGAGCAACGGTCATGTTTGAAGCCATCGACCATCTGGGTCTGTTTGTGGTCGCCGGCATCCTCTTGAATCTGACGCCGGGGCCGGACGTGCTCTACATCGTGACCCATGCCCTCCAGCGCGGTTGGCGCACCGGCGCGGTGGCCGCGCTGGGCATCACGGCGGGTTGTTTTGTGCACATTGCAGCGGCGGCGTTGGGGCTGAGCGCCTTGCTGGCGGCATCGAGCACGGCGTTCTCCGTGCTGAAGTGGTTCGGCGTGGCCTATTTGGTGTGGGTGGGCTGGTCGATGCTGGGGTTTGGAAAATCAACACTCGCTATTTATTCGATAGCTGCTTACGCAATGGATACGGGGGCTACAGATCAAAAAGTCTTATGGAGCGTGTTCGCCAAAGGGTTCTGGACCAATGTACTCAATTCCAAGGTGGCCTTGTTCTTTCTGGCCTTCTTGCCGCAGTTCATTGCCCCGGGCACCCCCAACAAGACGCAGGCCTTTTTGCTGCTGGGTCTGGTCTTCAATTTCAATGGCCTGTGGGTCAATCTGGGCTACGCGGCGCTGGCGGCTGCGCTGTCGAAACGGTTCACCGCCTTGCAGCGCGGCATGCGCTGGTTGGAACGTGGGGCCGGTACGCTTTTTATCGGATTTGGGCTGAAGCTGGCCCTGACGGACAATCCAACGCATTGATGTCTTCAACTATTTTCAAGACCATGAACAACAAAATTACCCCCCAGGAAGCGCTGGCGCGCACCATTGAGCACCGCGAGATTTTTCACGACGAAATGCTGCACATCGTGCGCGGCATCATGAGCGGCGAGTGGTCGCCAGTCATGATCGCGGCCTTCATCACGGGTTTGCGTGTCAAGAAGGAAACCATCGGCGAAATCACCGCCGCCGCCCAAGTGATGCGCGAGTTTTCGACCAAAGTGCAGGTTGCTGACAAAACCCATCTGGTGGACATTGTGGGCACCGGCGGTGACGGTTCGCACACCTTCAACATCTCGACCTGCGCCATGTTCGTGGCGGCTGCGGCAGGTGCCAAGGTGAGCAAGCACGGCGGGCGCAGCGTCAGCAGCAAGAGCGGCAGTGCCGATGTGGTGGAGTCGCTGGGCATCAACCTCAACCTGAAGCCCGAGGCGATTGCGCAGTGCATCGCCGAGGTCGGCGTGGGTTTCATGTTCGCGCCCAACCACCATCCAGCCATGAAAAACGTGGCGCCGGTGCGCAAAGAACTGGGCATCAAGACCATCTTCAATCTGCTCGGGCCGCTGACCAACCCGGCCAGTGCGCCTAATATTTTGATGGGCGTGTTTCACCCCGATCTGGTGGGCATTCAAGTGCGGGCGCTGCAGCGTCTGGGCGCCGAGCACGCCGTGGTGGTCTATGGCAAGGACGGCATGGACGAGGTGAGCCTGGGCGCGACCACGCTGGTGGGCGAGCTGAAAAACGGCGAAATAACCGAGTATGAAATTCACCCGGAAGACTTCGGCATGGTCATGGCCAGTAACCGTGCGCTCAAGGTGGAAACACCTGAGCAGTCCAAAGCCATGTTGCTGGGCGTGCTGGACAATGTGCCCGGTGCCCCGCGCGATATTGTGATTCTCAACGCGGGCGTTGCTCTGTACGCAGCCAATGTGGTTGATTCGATGGCAGCTGGTGTGCAGCTTGCGCGAACAGCTATCGAATCAGGAGCGGCTAAAGCCAAGCTGGCTGCGCTGGTGACCGCTTCGCACGCGCTCAGTGGAGGCTGACATGGCGACTCTCTGGCAAGGTGAAGGGGCCTGGATTTCGCTGGGCATCTCGGCTCTTTTTATCGTGGTGGGTCTGGTGATGCACCGCGTTTTTATCAACATTTTGAAGAACGGCTCTCAGGAGCCGCCCCCGCATGACTGACATTCTGAACCAAATCGTTGCCGTCAAGCGCCAAGAAGTCGCTTCTGCGCTGAACAAAAAACCGCTCGCCATGGTGCGCTCGGATGCCGAGTCGCGCGTGCTGACGCGTGATTTTATCGGTGCCCTGCGCGCCAAAATCGCTGCCGGGCAACCGGCGGTGATTGCCGAGATCAAAAAAGCCAGTCCGTCCAAAGGCGTGTTGTGCGAAGACTTCATTCCGGCTGACATTGCGCAAACCTACGCCGAGAATGGCGCGGCTTGCCTGTCGGTGCTGACCGATGTGCAGTTTTTTCAGGGCTGCGTGGATTATCTGAAGCAGGCCCGCGCCTCGTGTCAGCTGCCGGTGCTGCGCAAGGATTTCATTGTGGATGCGTACCAGGTCTACGAGTCGCGTGTCATGGGGGCCGATGCCATTTTGCTGATCGCCGCCATCTTGGACGACGCGCAAATGAAGGAATTCGAGGCAATTGCCCGCAGTCTGGACATGGCGGTGCTGGTGGAGGTGCATGACGCGGCCGAGCTGGCCCGGGCCTTGAAACTCAAACCCCCGCTGATTGGCATCAACAACCGCAATCTCAAGACCTTTGAGGTGTCGCTGGAGACCACGCTGTCGTTGATGAAGGGTGTACCTTCGGATCGCCTGCTGGTGACGGAGAGCGGCATCACGACGCGTGAAGATGTGCTGCGTCTGGGGGCTGCGGGCATCAATGCGTTTTTGGTGGGCGAGGCCTTTATGCGCGCCGCTGATCCGGGTGCCGCCATGGCAGGGCTGTTTGCAGCAGGCTGAAATTTTCCCGAGCGGGCCATTGGGCCTGACGGATTGGGCGCCTGAGCACTGGTCGGTGGCCGATGATTGGCGACCGGTGATCAATCAGTTTTTGGCCAGTGAAACGGCGGGTCAATTGAGCCGGTTTGTGCGTGAACGCTTGGCCGCTGGCGCCATCATTTACCCGCCGCACCCCTACAAGGCGATGGCGTTGACTCCGCTGGCGCAAGCCAAGGTCGTCATTTTGGGACAGGACCCGTATCACGGACCGGGGCAGGCCGAAGGCTTGGCATTCTCTGTGGCGCCGGGCGTCAAGCTGCCCCCCTCTTTGCGAAATATCTTCAAGGAAATCGCGCAAGATCCTATGCTTTTGCACCGCGGAAGGCCTGTACCTGTTGATGGCTCTTTGGTGCGCTGGGCCAAACAAGGCGTTTTGCTGCTCAATACCTGCCTGACGGTGGAGGAGGGCCAGCCAGCCAGCCATGCAAGGCGCGGTTGGGAGTTACTGACAGATAGCATCGTCAAGGCTGTATCGCTTCAGGAAAATCCGGTGGTGTTCATGTTGTGGGGTGCGCACGCACAGGGCAAGCAGGAACTGATCGCGGCGAGTGGTGCTGACCGCTTGCCGGGCCAGTCTGAACACTTGGTGTTGACCGCTAATCACCCGTCACCTTTGTCCGCGCTGCGGCCACCCAAACCCTTTGTTGGATGCCATCATTTCAGTCTGGCCAACGACTTTTTGCAGCGACATGGAGGCGAGTCAATTAACTGGTAAAACAAAGTTTTGTTAATTTGATATAAAAATAGATCAATATTCATGGCATAATTTGTGGCTCACCTTGGAGAGGTGGCCGAGTGGTTAATGGCAGCAGACTGTAAATCTGCCCTCTTACGAGTACGCTGGTTCGAATCCAGCCCTCTCCACCAGTGACAGTTGACTGTTAGATAGCCGTTGGGGCGCGTGTTCATGAGAATGCGGGGACACTGCAGCGGTAGCTTGTAAGACAAGTCTGTGCGGGGTTCGTATAGTGGTAATACCTTAGCCTTCCAAGCTAAAGCGAGGAGTTCGATTCTCCTACCCCGCTCCACATATTTAGGTTGGTTGGAAAAGATTTAAAGCCCATTTGGCTCAGTGGCAGAGCACTCCCTTGGTAAGGGAGAGGTCCCGGGTCCGATTCCCGGAATGGGCACCAGATAGAGTTGCGTTGACGTTGGTTGATGCATGTTAATTTTTAATTTGACAGTCCAGTAACTTTTCGGAGTCTGAAAATGGGAAAAGAAAAATTCACACGTACCAAGCCCCACGTCAACGTGGGCACGATTGGTCACGTCGATCACGGTAAAACCACGCTGACAGCGGCCATCACCTCGGTGTTGGCAGCCAAGTTTGGTG